>OGOU01001672.1_pt1 | contig 16821 bp, 15 predicted proteins | sample 1552721 | NCBI WGS metagenome assembly OGOU01 (sample SAMEA2580176, study PRJEB22360) | human gut metagenome | biome: human gut; feature: human-associated habitat; material: faeces | place: Denmark | collected 2008/2010
GGGTCACCGTACGGTTGGCGGTATGAGAGCTTCTATCTACAACGCTATGCCTTATGAGGGTGTAGAAACTCTTGTAAACTTTATGAAAAAATTTGAGGCAGAAAACAAGTAATTCTGCACTAATAAATTAAAGAGGATGAATGACAATGTTTAATATACTTACTCTCAATAAAATTGCAGCCGTTGGCACAAGCCGTCTCGGCGACAATTATTCATACGGCGACGATGTTCAGAATTCTGACGCAGTCCTCGTAAGAAGTGCATCAATGCACGATATGGAGTTTGCCGACAATCTTCTTGCCATTGCAAGGGCCGGCGCAGGAACAAACAACATTCCTAAGGACGTTTGTTCAGATAAGGGTATAGTAGTATTCAATACACCCGGTGCTAACGCAAATGCCGTTAAGGAACTTGTAGTTGCAGGACTTCTCCTTTCTTCAAGAAGGGTTATGGAGGGTGCTGACTGGGCTAAAACTCTTAAGGGCAACGGCGACGCAGTAGGCAAAATGGTAGAAAAAGGCAAGAGCCAGTTTGTCGGTCCTGAGATTAAGGGCAAAACTCTCGGCGTAATCGGTCTTGGCGCAATCGGAATTTTGGTTGCCAACTGTGCTATTTCACTTGGTATGAATGTAATCGGCTTTGATCCGTTTATGTCTGTAACAAATGCATTAAAGCTTAATCCATCCGTTAAGCTTATGAAGAGCGGCGAGGAGGTTATGGTAAACTGCGATTACCTTACAATTCATGTTCCTCTTACAGCAGATACTAAGGATATGGTTGACGCTGATATGATTGCAAAGATGAAGGATAATGTTCGTATCCTTAACTTCAGCCGTGACGGTCTTGTTAATTCTACAGCAGTTCTTGAAGCTGTAAAGAGCGGCAAGGTTGCTAAGTATGTAACAGATTTTGCTACAGACGATATTATCGGCGAAGAAAATATCATCTGCCTGCCGCATCTCGGCGCTTCAACTCCTGAAAGCGAGGATAACTGTGCAGTAATGGCTTGTGATGAGCTTAAGGAATACCTTGAAAACGGTAATATCATAAATTCAGTAAACTATCCTGCACTTTCACTTGCAAGAACAAATCCTGATGATGTTCGTTTTTGCGTAATGCACAAGAACGTTCCCGAGCTCCTCAAGAAGGTTCTTTCTGAGGTAAACGGCAATGTTGAAAATATGCTTTCAAAGAGCCGTGGCGACTACGCATATTCAATCTTTGACGTTGCAGGCGGCAATGCAGAAAATGCAGCTGCAATCGCAGCTATTGACGGTGTAATCCGTGTTCGTGCTATCTGATAGCGGTTATTTACACTGTCATTTCCCCTTAACTATAAGGCGGGAACAGTAGGAAATAATATAAGCTCAGCTTGTTTATGCTGTGCTTAATGAGCTAAAGACGGCAGATTTTCTGCCGTCTTTTTTAAACAGGAGAAATAAAAATGAGAAGGATACCAAAAATAATTGCTTCAGCAACCGTTTGTGTTGCTATGCTGTCATCGGCAATAACAGTATGCGCAGCCGAGGCAGGTGAGGCGGTATCATACAATGTATGGGGAAATAAAACAGTTTGTGAGGCTCTTGGCATTGATACCGGCGAATATTATAAGTGGCTTGTAAATCATGATAATGACTCAGCAAATGATTATTCTACGTTTGTAAGTTCAGAAAAATATGATTCATCAAGCGGCACAAATTATTATCTCGGTACAAAATATACCTCGGGAGATCATCGTACCCCAAAAGGCGATACAAAAGGATATTTTGATACTGATTTATATTCACCTTACAGCGGTTATTACTGCGTTGGCTATGGCAGGCAGGATGAGCTTAACGGCTCATCATATAAAGCACAGATGAACTGTACGGGTTTTGTGTGGCACGTTCTGTATAAATCTCTTTCAAATACCAGAATTCAAAAAGGTTCATCGCTCAGCTACTCATATGCTAATACGCATATACCGAGCTATTCGTATGCCGCTTATGATACCGGACAGGATACATGGGTGAATTGGGCAAGCAACAATAATATAAAGACCTATTGGTTTGATGGCTCAAATGCCATAAAAAATGCGCTCAATTCCGGTGTGCTCGAAAAAGGTGACATAATTTTTCTTTTGGGTACGGCTGATTCACATACGGGTATTTTTTACGGGAATAATTCCGGCGACAATAAATTCTGGCATTCAAAATATCAGAATGTAAACACTATAACCGGTATAGAATCAAGAGGCACTTGCCGTGGGCTGTATGTTTATAAAACCGGCTGCTCCAAAGGCATTGATTTGAATATCAAGCTGGAATCAACACATAACCTTAAAGGAACTGCTTATGACATAACAACGGCGGAATATACCGTATATACCGACAGCAAATGTCAAAACGCCATAGGAAAGATAAAACCGCAGGCAGACGGATTCGGAGCATTCGGTCTGAACAGTTCGGCGCAGTACAATTCCTCAAGTGCAGTTGCGAGGGGTGTGCCTGTTGCAGAAAAAGAATATTGGTGCAGAGAAACCAAAGCGCCAAATGGCTATGTGCCTGACAGTACAATTTATAAGTTTGAGCGTTCAACCCTATCATGGGGCGGTACGGCACGGTATTATGCAGGAGTGAGTGTAACCGAGAACGAACACAAGCTGAGCAAAATCAGCAAAACACCTAAAATTGCGCTCCGTATCCAAACTGTTTCTGCTCAGCCTGATTTAACTGACGAAAGTGACAATTATTCGCTTGAGGGTGCGGTTTACGAAATTTATAATTCTAATAATGAATTTTGCGGATATATGAAAACCGGCAAAGACGGTTGGGTGTGCGCAACATCAACGGATAAAAGGGATAGTATTGATGAAATAGAATGGAATGTCAGCGACTACGACTCGGCGCTTTATTTGCCGTACGGCAGTTATTATGCCATACAAATAGAGTCCTCAGAGGGCTTTAAGAAAAACGAAAATATTATCAGCCTTGATAATGTGTACAAATACACTTGGAGCGGATACTCGGTTTATTATGCCTGCAATACTGTTGAGGCAGAATTGAAGAATGTGGCGTTTATAAGAGCAAGCGTTCGCAGTGAGCTTGGAAAGCCGATAAAAAATGCAGAACTCAATCTGTACGCTGACGAAAATTGCACAAATCTATTGGATACCGCAGTTACAGACGAGCAGGGCACGGCAATTTTTAAAAATGGTGTTGGAACAGGTACATATTATATCAGGCAAAACAAGCTTCCCTCCGAGTATTTTATTAATGACAGCGTAACAAGCGTTGCTGTAGAGGAAAGCGATTTTGGTACATACGCTGATATTTATTTATCAGCAAAAAATAAAGGTGATGTTACAAATGACGGTATTATTGATATAAATGACGTTACTCTGATACAGCTTTCTATTGCAAATAATGTTAATGGCGACGGCTCGCCGCTGATAGATTTCAGCGATAAATATAACTTTGAAAACTGTGATATTGACGGTGACGGAAAAATCAGCATAAATGATATTACGAAGCTACAGATAATTATTTTGGAAAATCGCTGATATTATTTACTGAAAATCAGCAGCCTGTGGGCTGCACTTATCCGAGCAGATAGTATCATAATGAAATAAACTCTTTTGCCCGACAACTGCCGAGCAATTTTCGGGAAAAAACTCGCCGAGGGTTTCAAAATCCATATGTTCCTTTTGTGCATATTGCGTAATGAAACATACTTTTTCTACAAACTGCCCCCTGCATATTTAATATGCAGGGGGTCGCTTTATCATTGTTCCGTTATTATTGCTCCTTAATAAAAGTAAAGGAAGTGGTATTGTCATATGAATATGTGAGAGTTTGTCTGGTGGCTTCGTAGCTGAGCTTTTCGTTGTTGCCGTTTAAAGTGGCGTCAACGCTTGTTCCGCTGAAAACATATTTGCCTGAGTAATCAATTCCCGCAAGCGTTGCGGTGCAGCTTCCGTCACCTTTAAAATTAAATTCAAAATAACCATCCTCAAGCTCAAGCTCGCTGTATTGCACAGATTCTCCGTTGATAACTGCTGAAACAGGCACCCATTTTCCTTTTAAAGCCTCGTTTTCGCTTTTATCACCGCAGCCGCAAAGCAAAAGAATTACAGCTAAAAGCGATAAAACAACAGGCAGGGGGCGTTTTATAATATATTTCATTTCGACACATCCTATTAATAATATCTTCTATTTTATCATTTTTTGCGTTTTTAGTCAATTTGCGGAATGTAAAGTATTTCTAACATATTACAAATATGAATGTGCAAATTGCAATAAAGTTAACATTACAAGCTTTAATATTTATTGTTGTGTATGTAAATAAAAAATTGATTTTAGACACAATATCGGCATTTACTCGTAATTAGTGTGATTTTTTCTTTTGTGTAATTGACAAACTGCGCTCAAAATGCGATAATATAAAGGTATATTTGTCGGGCTGTTTGCCCGAATAAATTGTAAGGAGTAATGACTATGGCAAAGGAGCTTGCTAAATCCTACAAACCGTCTGAGTTTGAGGACAGAATTTATGATTTCTGGATGAAGGGCAACTACTTTCATGCAGAAATTGACAAAGATAAAAAACCGTACACAATAGTTATGCCGCCGCCAAATATTACAGGTCAGCTGCATATCGGACACGCACTCGACCTTTCCTTGCAGGATACTCTCATTCGTTGGAGAAGAATGCAGGGCTATGCGGCTTTGTGGCTTCCCGGTACTGACCACGCTTCTATTGCAACCGAGGCTAAAATTGTTGAGGCTATGCGCAAAGAGGGCGTTACCAAGGAAGATTTGGGAAGAGAAAAATTCCTTGAGCGTGCTTGGGAATGGAAAAAGGAATACGGCGGAAGAATTACCAAACAGTTCTGCAAGCTTGGTTCAAGCTGCGACTGGGAGCGTGAGAGATTTACAATGGACGAGGGCTGTTCAAAAGCAGTTAAAGAAGTTTTTGTAAAGCTCTACAATAAAAAGCTTATTTATCGTGGTGAGCGTATAATCAACTGGTGTCCGCACTGCTGTACCTCAATCTCTGACGCTGAGGTAGAGTTTGCAGAGCAGGAGGGCTTTTTCTGGCATCTTCGCTATCCGTTTAAGGACGGCAGCGGATATGTTGAGCTTGCTACCACCCGTCCCGAAACACTTTTAGGAGATACAGCCGTTGCCGTAAATCCGGACGATGAAAGATATAAGGATATTGTCGGCAAAACTCTTATTCTTCCTCTTGTGGGCAGAGAAATTCCTGTTGTTGCCGATTCATACGTTGAAAAGGATTTTGGTACAGGCGTAGTTAAAATTACTCCTGCACACGACCCTAATGACTTTGAGGTTGGATTAAGACATAATCTTGAAGTGATAAACGTTATGGACGATACTGCTCATATGAATGAAAAAGCAGGCAAATATCAGGGTATGGACAGATACGAGTGCCGAAAAGCTATTGTTAAGGACCTCGAGGAGGGCGGCTTCCTTATTAAGATTGAACCTCACACTCACAATGTAGGAACCTGCTATCGCTGCAAAACTACAGTTGAGCCACGAGTTTCAAAGCAGTGGTTTGTAAAGATGGAACCGCTCGCAAAGCCTGCTATTAAGTGCGTAAAAGAAAAGCAGACTCAGATTATTCCCGAAAGATTTGAAAAGGTTTATTACCATTGGATGGAGAACATCAAGGATTGGTGCATTTCCCGTCAGCTTTGGTGGGGACACAGAATCCCTGCGTGGTACTGTGACGACTGCGGCGAGGTTATCGTTGCAAAGGAAACTCCTACGGTTTGTCCTAAGTGCGGCAAAAATCACCTTCATCAGGATGAGGATACACTCGACACCTGGTTCAGCTCGGCATTATGGCCGTTCTCAACACTCGGCTGGCCTGACAAAACCCCTGAGCTTGAGTATTTTTATCCTACAAACACTCTTGTAACGGGTTATGATATTATCTTCTTCTGGGTAGCAAGAATGATTTTCTCTGCTATTGAGCAGACAGGAGAGCCTCCGTTTAAGACCGTATTTATGCATGGTATTGTAAGGGATGAGCTTGGCAGAAAGATGTCCAAGTCGCTCGGCAACGGTCCCGACCCTATTGATGTTATTGAAAGATACGGTGCTGACGCACTCAGATTCCTGCTTGTAACCGGTAACTCACCGGGAAATGACATCAGATATTCCGAAAAGCGTATTGAGGCTTGTGCAAACTTTGCAAATAAGCTCTGGAATGCAGCACGTTATGTTCATATGAATATTGACGATTACAATGTTGAAAACAAGCTTCCAAATAAGCTTACAACAGAGGATAGGTGGATAATTTCTACCTTTAACACAGTAGCCAAGGAGGTAAACGAAAACCTTGAAAAGTTTGAGCTTGGCATTGCTGTTCAAAAGGTTTATGAGTTCATCTGGGACTGCTACTGCGATTGGTACATTGAGCTTGCAAAAACAAGACTTGCAGGCGACGGAGAGGATGCACAGAATGCAAGACAGATACTCCTTTATGTGCTTGACCAAATTTTAAGACTTCTGCATCCGTTTATGCCGTATGTTACAGAAGAAATCTGGCAGACAATTCCTCACGAGGGCGAAACAATTATGCTTGCCAAGTATCCTGAGTACAATGCAGAGCTTGACTTCCCCGAGGCTGTTTCTGAAATGGAAAGAGTTATGGACGCTATTCGTGCTATTCGTAACCGCCGTTCGGAAATGAATGTTCCTCCTTCAAGGAAAGCAAAGGTTTATGTTGCAACCAAATTTGCAGATACCTTTAAAAACGGCACACCTTTCATTCAGAAGCTCGCTTCTGCAAATGAGGTTGAGGTTGCCGAAAGCTTTGATATTGAGGGTGCAGTAACTGTTGTTACGGCTGACGCAAAGATTTACATTCCTCTCAGCGAGCTTGTTGACAAGGATGCTGAGCTTGCAAGGCTTAACAAAGAGCTTGAGCAGGTTAAAAAGCGTCTTGCCCAGAGCGAGGGTAAGCTCAACAATGCAGGCTTTGTTGCAAAAGCTCCTGCCGCTGTTATTGAAAAGGTTAAGGGACAGGCTGCAAAGGAGAGAGAGCAGATTGCACTCATCACAGCAGCTATTGAAGCTTTAAAATAATTACGGAAGCTCCGTGCAGTTTTGTGCGGTGATGCCGAAAAGGGCAGTCTGTTACGGCTGCCCCTTAAAAAACTGAGGTTAAAATTTTTATGGAATGGATAATAAAAAGCTTTGAAGAGCTTACAAATGCTGAGCTTTACGATATTTTAAAGCTCAGGTTTGAGGTGTTTGTCGTTGAACAGGAGTGTATGGATATTGACCCTGACGGCAAAGATAAAAAATCAATGCATCTTATGCTCAAGGATAACGGAAAAATTGTTGGCTGTATTAGAATTTTACCTGCCGGCGTGTCATATGATGAGCCGTCAATAGGCAGGATTGCGCTTGATAAGTCATACCGCAGGACAGGACTCGGCAGAGCCTCTGTGCAAAGGGCAATAGATTATATTCACAACGAAATGAAGGCTCAGTCAATCAGAATTTCCGGTCAGGCTTATCTGCTTGATTTTTACAAAAGCTTTGGCTTTAAGGTGACAAAAGGTCCGTATCTTGAGGATAAAATACCTCATTATCAAATGCTTTTGAGTTAATTAAAGCGTCCGTGTCTGCACGATACGGGCGCTTTATTAAACAGTCGGTTATTTGTTATGCTAAAAATAAATATCATAGGGTTACGATTTTAAAATTTGCATTATGAAACAGCTTGAAGAAACCGATAGAATAATATTATAATATAATGTAAATATGAGCTGTGGAGGCAGAAAAAATGGCTGAAAAACGAAAATATACACTCGGCGAGGAGATTTTTAACTCGGTATCACACGGAGTAGGCGCTGCGCTTTCAATAGCCGGCACTGTTGTGCTGATAGTGGCATCGGTAATTCATACTAACGCTTGGGGAGTTGTCAGCTCCTGCATTTACGGAGCTTCGCTGATTATTCTTTACACAATGTCAACTCTTTATCATTCATTTACAAACAAAAAAGTCAAAGCTTTTTTCAGAATAATGGATCACAACACGATATTTTTATTGATTGCAGGAACATACACACCTATTACGCTGTATTTCCTCAACGGAGTTGTTGGTTGGATTTTGTTTGGTGTTGTATGGGGAGCGGCAATATTCGGGATTGTTATGAATTCAGTAAATCTTGAAAAGGCGAGAATTCCTTCAATATTTTGCTATGTGGCTATGGGTTGGGTAATTATCTTTGCTATCAAGCCGCTTATAGCTTCAATGCCGACTGTTTCACTGGTATTTCTGATAATCGGAGGAGTGTTCTATACTCTGGGAATTATATTTTACGCAATAAAAAAGGTAAAATATTTTCACTCGGTCTGGCACCTGTTTACAATAGCAGGAAGTGTATTTCATTTCTTTGCAATTCTGACCGGTTTTTGGAATATATAAGGTTTAACTGCCTGCCGCAATTTTTTTATTTGCGGCAGGCTTGTTGTTTAGATGATAAAATGTGGAGTTTAAGCTTGAATTTTTCTTTTATATATTGCAATTTTTATTAGTTTGTCAATATTTATTGATTTATTTCGGTAAAAGTATTATAATAATTATTTAAGGCAAACGGAAAACAAATGAGAAAATTATGATGCTTGGAGCATCAATTATAGTATGAAAAGCAAAGAGGTAGTTTGATGGAATACTTGAGGAGAACCTGGGCTGAGGTATCGCTTGATGCGATAAAGCATAATTTTAATGAAATAAAACGTAAAATAGACGGCAGAGCAAAGTTGTGCTGCGTTATTAAGGCTGACGGCTACGGCCACGGCGCAGTAGAGCTTGCAAAGCTTTACGAGCAGCTCGGCGCAGATTTTTTTGCCGTTTCAAACATAGACGAGGGTATTGAAATAAGAGAGGCAGGAGCAAAAATTCCGATTATGACATTAGGCTTTACTCCTGCAAGTGAGGCGCAAAAGCTTGCAAAGTATAATATTTCTCAGGCTGTATATAGCTTAGAATATGCAAAAATGCTCTCTGAGGGCTGCTGCGAGCAGGGAGTGGTTTGCAAAATTCATATAAAGATAGACACGGGTATGAGCAGAATCGGCTTTATGTGTCAGGATTTTCCGAGAGATAATTATTCTATTGAAGAAATAAAAACCGCCTGTTCTCTAAAGAATCTTGAGCTTGAGGGAATGTTCACTCATTTTTGCGTATCGGACGAGGCAGAAGACGGAAAAGAATTTACCGAAAAGCAATACAGTTGTTTTAACTATGTGAGGGATAAGCTTACAGAGGCAGGCATTGATATTAAGATTTGCCATTGTTCAAACAGCGGAGCAATAGAGGATTACGAGCATACATACTGCGATATGGTGAGAGCAGGCATAATACTGTACGGGCTTGCACCATCGTCAAAAATTAAGAACAATCTCAATTTAATTCCTGCAATGACGCTGAAATCTACGGTTGCGTATGTTAAAAGCCTGAAAAAGGGGTCTGATATTTCATACGGCAGAACTTTTACCGCACAAAAGGATATGAAAATAGCAACCGTTCCAATCGGTTATGCAGACGGGTACATCCGCCAAAATGCAAAAGACGGATATATGTTTATCAACGGAAAAAAAGCAAAAATTGTGGGCAGAATATGTATGGACCAGACTATGATTGACGTTACCGATATTGATGACGTAAAAATAGGCGATGAGGTTGTGATTTTTGGCAGCGGCGAAAACGGAGAACCTACCGCCGATGATTTAGCAAATAATACCGACACAATCAACTATGAGGTGGTTTGCTTAGTAGGTAAACGAGTGCCAAGACTGTATATTAAAGACGGAAAAGTAATGGATGTGATGTATAAGCTATGAGAATGCTTGTTATTGACGGAAACAGCATAGTAAACCGTGCGTTTTACGGAATCAGACCGCTTACTACAAAGGACGGTCAGTTTACTAATGCAATTTACGGATTTCTTACAATGCTTACCAAGATAAAAAATGAGGAAAATCCCGACGCTGTGGCTATAGCATTTGATTTAAAAGCCCCTACCTTTCGCCATAAGGCTTACGCAGGCTATAAGGCAACCAGAAAGGGTATGCCGCAGGAACTGGCTTCACAGATTAAGCCGCTCAAGGAGATTTTGCAGCTTTTGGGCTATACTCTTGTAACCTGCGAGGGCTACGAGGCGGATGATATTCTGGGTACATTTGCAAGGGCTTGTGAGCAAAAAGGAATAGAATGTGTGCTCGCAACGGGAGATCGTGACAGCCTGCAGCTTGTTTCCGATACAACAACGGTGCATCTCTGTACTAATAAGCAGGACATCCGCTATACTCCTGCAAAAATTAAGGAGGATTATTCTGTTGAGCCAAAGCAGCTTATTGAAATTAAGGCTATTCAGGGCGACTCATCGGATAATATTCCCGGAGTAGCCGGAATCGGCCCAAAGGGAGCGGGAGATTTAATTTCCCGATTTGGCAGCGTGGAGTATATTTACAGCCATATAGACGAAATTGATGTTAAAGACGGAATACGCAATAAACTCAAGGCGTCCGAAGAAAACGCAAGGCTGAGCCGTATGCTCGGCGAAATATTCTGTGAAGTACCGATAAATACCAATATTGAGGATTATAAGGTTGAGGTCAAAGATCCTGAGAAATGTGCAAGATATATGGCTAAGCTTGAGCTGTTTTCTCTTATCGAAAAGCTTGGATTAAAGCAGATGCCGCAAAACGAGGAAAAACCGATTGCCGCAAGCAGCTTTGAGGTTATTGAAAACGAGGACAGCGGAGCTATTTTTGAGAGAGTAAAAAGCGCAGGTAAAGCATATTTTAAAGTGGATTTTTCCGATAAAGAAAATCCTGTGTGCAATTTACTGTTGGACGGCAAGGTTTATATTATAAAGGATAAAGACTTTTTTGATAGGCTTATTGCTGACGCTGATATTTTAAAATTCACCCACGGCTGTAAGTCGGTTTTTGCCTATGCAGATGTAAACGGCATAGAGGTGAAATCGCTTGCATTTGATATTGAGCTTGCGGCGTATCTCATTGAGCCGTCGGCAAAGGACTACAGCGACGAAAACCTATGCGGCGGATACGGAATAATACTCCCGAAAAACAGCGATTATGAGAACCTGTCAGCACTTGCGGTATATGATGTGCTGTGTGAAAAGCTCCAAAAGGATATTGGCTCAAATGAGCAGGGAAAGCTTTTAACCGAAATTGAAATTCCGCTTGCGAGGGTACTTGCAGAGATGGAAAATATAGGCTTTGCGGTTGACAGACAGGGTATTGAGGACTATGGAAAGGTTCTCTATGCTCAGATAAAAAGCCTTGAAAATGATATTTACACAAGTATTGGCTATGAATTTAACATAAATTCACCAAAACAGCTTGGCAAGGCACTTTTTGAGGATTTGGGACTGCCGTGCAAAAAGAAAACCAAAAGCGGATACAGCACAAATGCGGAGGTTCTTGAAAGCCTGCGCTATGACCACCCTGCGGTTGAAATGGTACTCTCTTACCGCACGCTTGCAAAGCTGTATTCGACCTACTGCGAGGGGCTTTTGAAGGTTATTGCCGACGACGGAAGAATACATTCAAGTTTTAATCAGACTGAAACCCGTACCGGCAGAATAAGCTCCACAGAACCGAATTTGCAGAATATTCCCGTTCGCACCGAAATCGGCAGGGAGCTAAGAAGATTTTTTGCCGCAAAGGACGGCTGGGTGCTTGTTGACGCCGACTATTCCCAAATTGAGCTGAGGGTGCTTGCACATATTTCGGGTGACAAAAATATGATAGACGGCTTCAATTCAAATGCCGATATTCATACAATTACAGCCTCTCAGGTGTTTAAAATGCCTGTTGAAATGGTTAATTCTACAATGAGAAGCCGTGCAAAAGCGGTAAACTTTGGTATTGTTTATGGTATTGGCGCATACTCGCTTGCCAAGGATATTAAGGTAACCAATAAAGAGGCTTCAAAATATATTAAGGATTATCTTGCCCACTACAGCGGCGTTGACGAATATATGAAAAATGTAGTTGAAAAGGCAAAGCGTGACGGCTATGTTGAAACAATGTACGGCAGAAGAAGATATTTGCCGGAGCTGACCTCGGGCAAGCATATGATGAGAGCATTTGGCGAGCGTGTAGCCAGAAATATGCCGATTCAGGGCACAGCCGCCGATATAATCAAGATAGCAATGATTAAGGTTGAAGAAAGAATGAAAAGGGAGAGGCTGAAAGCAAGGCTCATTTTGCAGGTGCACGATGAACTGATTGTTGAAGCGCCCGAAAGTGAAAAGGAAACCGTAGCAAAGCTATTGCAGGAAGAAATGGAAAATGCCGTAAAGCTTTCAGTTCCGCTGACTGCCGATGCGGCTATCGGAAGGACTTGGTATGATGCCAAAAAATAAAAAAATAATGTTTGTGTGCACAGGCAACACCTGCCGCAGTCCTATGGCGGAGGCTATTTTTAATCACCTTGCAATGGAAAAAGGGCTTGAAGTCAGGGCGGAAAGTATGGGTATTGCTACTGCTACGGGTACTCCTATTTCAGAAAATTCTGTAATAGTTTGTAACGAAATCGGTATTGATATTTCAAATATGCGCTCTAATTTTTATCAGGATAAGCTGATTTGGTTTGATGAATACGATAAATTCTACTGTATGTCAACAAGTCATAAATACTTTCTTATGGTTCAGGAAAAGGTTCCTGCCGATAGGATTGAGGTTATGAATATTTCTGATCCTTATATGTGCGGTATTGACGTTTACAGACATTGCAGAGATGAAATTTACAGTGCCGTTGAGGAAATTCTGAAGCAATATGAAAATTGAGATGATGACCTCTGTACATCTTTTGCAGGTGGCAGAGCTTGAAAAAAACTGTTTTTCTCACCCGTGGTCTTTAAAAAGCCTTGAATCACAGCTTGAAAAAGAAAACTCACATTTTTATGTATGCGTAGAGGACGGGATAGTTCTCGGTTATATAGGAATGGAAGCTGTAGTTGACGAGGGATACATTTTTAATGTTGCGGTTGATGAAAATGAGAGAAAAAAGGGCATTGGCACAGCTTTAATAAATACGCTTGTGACCTTTGCAAAAAAGAACAGCCTTGCTTTTCTTACTCTCGAGGTAAGGCAGTCAAATGAAAAGGCATTAAGGTTGTATTCAAACGCAGGCTTTATAAAGGTGGGCGAGAGAAAAAATTATTACACTTCTCCCACCGAAAATGCCGTGCTGATGACGAAATACTTTTAAACTTAGAAATTCAGCTTTCTTATATTGAAAATAATTCTCGAAAGGAAAATAAGATGAAGATACTCGCAATAGAGTCCTCGTGTGATGAAACCGCCGCAGCGGTTGTTGAGGACGGCAGAAAAGTAATTTCCTCGGTGATTGCCTCTCAGGTTGAGGAACATAAATTGTATGGCGGAGTTGTACCCGAAATAGCTTCTCGCAGACACGCAGAGGCAATAGTACCTGTTGTAAAAACTTCACTCGAGCAGGCAGGGCTTACGCTTAAAGAGATTGACGCAATAGCTGTTACCTATGCTCCCGGACTTATCGGAGCGCTGCTTGTGGGAGTTAATTTTGCAAAGGGACTTTCACTTTCAACGGGACTTCCGCTTGTGCCCACACATCACCTGAGGTCGCACATAGCTTCAAACTATATTTCAAATCCTGAGTTAAAGCCGCCGTTTCTCTGTCTTGTAGTATCGGGAGGACACAGCCATATTGTAATGGTTGAGGACTACACTAAAATGCGTATAATCGGCAAAACCCGTGACGACGCCGCAGGAGAGGCTTTTGATAAGGCGGCAAGGACAATAGGAATGCCGTATCCGGGCGGAATTGCGCTTGACAGGGTTGCAGAGGACGGAAATCCCCTTGCTTTCAAGCTTCCCAGACCTACTGTGAGCGGCTCTGAGTATGATTTCAGCTTTTCCGGACTTAAGACTGCGGTTATTAATCTTATACATAATTCAGCACAAAAGGGAATAGAACTTAATAAAGCGGATGTCTGCGCTTCTTTCAGATATGCGGTTGTTGACTGCCTGAAAACCAATTTTTTAAAGGCGGCAGAGGACTTAAAGGCTGATAAGCTTGTAATAGCGGGTGGCGTATCTGCAAACAGGCTTTTGCGGTCAACCCTTGATGAAGAATGTAAAAAAAGAGGCTTTGAGTTCTATATGCCTGACAAGTCGCTTTGCGGCGATAATGCGGCTATGGTAGGTTCACAGGGATATTATGAGCTATTAAGAGGAAATATAGCGGGTACAGACCTCAATGCTTTTGCCACAATGAGTATAGAATTATAAATTAGAATACAAAATGATTATTTTTACCAAAAGTTATAGGTTTTGTAAAAATTTATTGACTTTACTTATTTCTTGCTTTATAATAGACTAAAAGGTAGGTTTTGTGTATTAAAACCTAAAATGGGTTAAAAAACTCAAAAAATGACGGAGGAAAAAGATGGACAATTATAATAATAACGGTTACAACAATGATCCTTACCAGCAGGGTGCAGGTCAGAATCCACAGCCTAACAATTATGGCGCACAGGACTATCAGCAGCCTTACGGCGCACAGGATTATCAGCAGCCTTATGGAGCACAGGATTATCAACAGCCTTACGGCGTTAATGACAACCAAAATTATTCGCAGTACCCTGATTATAGTCAGAACAATTATCAGCAGTATCAGGCTCCTCAGTACAATAACCAGTACCCGGTAGAGGATAGCACTGCTAAAAATTATGCTACAGCTTCTCTTGTACTCGGCATTGTATCATTTTTCTGCTGCGGTTTACCTTGCTCAGTCTTAAGTCTTATTTTTGGAATTATTTCTAAGAAGAGAATGCCTGAAAATAACGGAAAGGCTACGGCAGGGATTGTACTTGCGATTGTTGCTATGGTTTTATGGTTAGTATCAATGATACTAATTTATGTTTCCCCGACTAATCTGATTATGTGTATTTAAATATTTTTAAATTGAAACAGCGGGCGTTCTGTCCGCTTGTTTTATTTTGAGGTGGTTTTTATTATTAAGCCGTACAAAAATTATCAGAAGATACTTATTTTCCTTTTGCCGTTTATATCTCTGCTGGGTGCATATGCAATTTCGATGTATATTTTTACAAATAATATAACCTTGCCTAAGTGCTATTTATATGAACTAACCGGACTTTACTGCCCGGGCTGCGGATGCACCAGAGCGGTATATGCGCTTGTACACGGAGATATACTGCTTTCGCTCAGGGAAAATGTACTGCCCGTTATGATGCTTGTTGTGTTGTCTATACTCTATATAGAGCTTCTTTTCAGAGCTTTTGGAAAAAGAGTGCGGTCAATAATCCGCAATAAATATTTTATGTGGGGAGTAATGATATTTTTTGCAGTATATACAATATTAAGAAATATATTCCCTGTGCTTGCTCCTGTAGATATTATGTAATATGTTGTAAAATTCAATCAAGAGTATTGACAAATTGTTGATTATGGCTTAAAATGTAAGTGGTGGCAAGCAGTATTGCTTACATATCAAATTTACTGGGGAGTTGAATTTTATGGCTAACAAATACGCCGGAACACAGACCGAAAAAAATTTGCGTGAGGCATTTGCAGGAGAATCTCAGGCAAGAAATAAATACACTTATTTTGCGTCAAAGGCTAAAAAAGAAGGCTTTGAACAGATTGCTTCATTGTTTTTGAAAACCGCCGATAATGAAAAGGAACACGCAAAGATGTGGTTTAAGGAATTAAACGGCATAGGAAACACTGCTGAAAATCTTCAGGCTGCGGCTGATGGAGAAAACTATGAGTGGACAGATATGTACGAGGGATTTGCAAAGACTGCGGAGGAATAGGGCTTTACCGACCTTGCAATAAAATTCCGTATGGTTGCCGCTATAGAAAAAGCACACGAGGAGCGCTATCGTGCACTTTTGCATAATGTTGAAATGCAGGAGGTATTTGCAAAGAGTGAGGTAAAGGTATGGGAGTGCCGCAACTGCGGTCATATCGTTGTTGGCGAAAAAGCTCCTCAGATTTGTCCTGTGTGCGCTCATCCGCAGGCTTATTTTGAAATACATGCAGAGAATTATTGATTTTTTATATTGTATAAAAGTCACAGTCAGCGTTTTTTGCGTTGACTGTGACTTTGTTTGTTCAATAGCAAAATTATTGTCAGCTTAATAATTTGCAGCAATGCTGTATAAAATATAAAAATGCCGCCTTTGAGGCGGCGTGTATGTTTAATACGGTTATGTTATTTTTTATCAGCCAATATACCGGAAAGTCTTTTGAGAGCCATAAAGCTTTCTTCGCTTATATCGTGCTCTATTTTGCAGGAGTCCTCGTATGCGGTGCTTTCGCTTACTCCGAGAGATATTAAAAGCTCGGCTATAAAATTATGCTTTTCTAAAATTTTCTGAGCTATTTCCATTCCGCTTGCGGTTAATGTGATGTATCCCTCGCTGTCCATTTCGATATATTCACTTTCTCTCAGCTTTTTCATAGCCACACTGACGCTGGGCTTTGAAAATCCGAGTAGATTTACTATGTCTATTGAGCGCACACAACCTCTTTTTTGCATAACCAAAAGTATAGCCTCAAGATAATCTTCGGCTGATTTATGGATTGAAGATGACAATAAAAACACTCCCTGAACAGTATAAATAAAAAATATTACAAAAACATATTAACTTAATTTGAGTTTATTGTATCATATTTTTGAAAAAATGTAAAGTTAAACGGCATTATTATCTATTGATTTTATGCAATAAATTTTGCTTGCTATTTTTTAGAA
>OGOU01001673.1_pt1 | contig 16813 bp, 17 predicted proteins | sample 1552721 | NCBI WGS metagenome assembly OGOU01 (sample SAMEA2580176, study PRJEB22360) | human gut metagenome | biome: human gut; feature: human-associated habitat; material: faeces | place: Denmark | collected 2008/2010
TGGCGGAGAGATTACTAACGTTGATGAATGGGGTAAGAAGAAATTAGCTTACGAAGTTCAGAAGATGAAAGAAGCTTTCTACTACTTCATCCAGTTCGATGCAGAAACAACCGCTCCCGCTGAAATCGAGAGCCGTGTTCGTATTATGGACAACGTAATCAGATATTTAATCGTTAAACAGGAAGCTTAATAGGCATACCGGGTATTCCGAGGATTCCTGGTATACCGGAAAGAGGGACTTATATGAATAAAGTAATTCTTATGGGAAGATTAACCAGAGATCCTGAAGTAAGATATTCTCAGGGCGAAAATGCACTGGCAATTGCGAGATACACACTGGCAGTTGACCGCAGAAATTTCAGAAACAACGGTAACGATGAGCAGACTGCTGACTTTATCAATTGTGTTGCTTTTGGAAAAAGCGGTGAATTTGCGGAAAAGTATTTCAGACAGGGACTGAAAATTGCAGTTACGGGACGTATCCAGACAGGAAGCTATACGAACCGTGAGGGACAGAAGGTTTATACGACAGAGGTTGTTGTTGAGGATCAGGAATTTGCTGAGAGCAAAGCATCAAGCGACAGCTATGCAGCAGCTCATCCGAGAACAGAGGCAGCACCTGCAACGTCTATGCCGAGTCCGAGCGCAGCAAGCGCCGACGGCTTCATGAACATTCCGGATGGAATTGATGAGGAGCTGCCGTTCAATTAGAACATCTGATCAAGACAGATGAGACGAATAAGATAGGAGGAAACAATCATGGCTTACAATAGAGGCGAGAGACCAGATTCTCCGATGAAGAGAAGAGGCGGACGCAGAAGAAAAAAAGTTTGTGTATTCTGCGGTAAAGAAAACAATGAAATCGATTACAAGGATGTAGCAAAACTCAGAAAATATGTTTCTGAAAGAGGTAAAATCCTTCCGAGAAGAATCACAGGAAACTGTGCAAAACATCAGAGAGCTCTGACCGTTGCTGTTAAGAGAGCACGTCATCTGTCCATGATGCCATACGTTCAGGACTAATCTGATCGATATAGCGTATATGAGTTGCTGTCACCCAAAAGACGGAAATCTGTCTGGAGGGTGGCAGCGTTTTTTTTCTGAAAAAAGACACAGAAGCTGTTTTCTTTACAATTTTATGGTAAAGTCTCTGTGAATCTGCTATAATAGAAGGTAGCATCGTTGTAAAGAATAAGAAAAAGAATGGTAAAGAGTGTTATGAGTGGAAAATTAGAATTAAAAGGTCACCTGAAGCATTTAGCCCGCTGGCCATTGTATTTATCCGTTCTGCTGATTACATTGAATATTCTGGTATACGTGATCAACATAAAAGCCGGTGTAGTTGTCACTATGGGCAATATCCTCTATCTTGTGGCAGCAGTTGTGCTTTTGCTTTATCACAGACCGCTGTTGTTCAATGATCTGATTGCTTTTGCCAGCCAGTATGAATTTCTTGAGAAACGTGTTCTTGAGGAACTGGCGCTTCCATATGCAGTGATGGATATGCAGGGAAGGATGATCTGGTCCAACAGAATGTTTGCCCAGCTGACTGGGAAAGATTCCTTCTATCGTAAAAATGTCAGCACGATTTTTCCGGATATTACAGCAGACAAACTTCCGGGAAAGGATGGAAAGGACATTGCAGAACTCAGTACGCAGTTTGAAGACCGCATTTACCGGATCTCTATGCAGAAGGTGATGCTCAGTGAATCCGTTGCTCCATCAAAACTTCTGGTGGATATTCCGGATACTACCAGTCTGATCGCAATGTATCTCTATGATGAGACTGAGCTGAAAGAGTACATTCAGGCAAATGAGGACAACAAGCTTGTAGTTGCACTTGCTTATCTCGATAATTATGAAGAAGCACTGGAAAGTGTTGAAGATGTAAGACGTTCTCTTCTAATCGCACTGATTGACCGTAAGATCACGAAATACTTTTCTAATTATGACGGACTTGTTCGTAAACTGGAAAAAGACAAATATTTCCTAATTATGAGACAGAGTTCTCTTGAGGCTCTGAAAGAGCAGAAGTTCCATATCCTTGAAGAGGTAAAGACGGTGAATATCGGTAATGAAATGACGGTGACGTTAAGTATCGGTATCGGACTGAATGCCCCGACTTATCTTCAGGATTATGAGTATTCACGTATTGCGATCGAGATGGCACTTGGACGCGGCGGTGATCAGGTCGTAATCAAGAATGGTGAGAAGATTACTTATTACGGCGGTAAGGCGCAGCAGATGGAAAAGACTACCAGAGTCAAAGCCAGAGTAAAGGCACAGGCACTCAAAGAATTTATGAGTACCAAAGAGCGTGTTGTGGTCATGGGACACAAGATTACGGATGTTGATGCGCTCGGAGCTGCTATTGGTATTTACCGTGCAGGTAAGACTCTTGGTAAACCGGTACACATAGTTGTTAATGATCCGTCTACTTCGATTCGTCCGCTGATGGCAGGATATATGAATAATCCGGACTATGAACCGTCCATGTTTATTGATCGTAATCAGGCAATTGATCTGGTCGATGACAATACTGTCGTTGTCGTGGTTGATACGAACAAACCGAGTTATACAGAATGTGAAGATTTACTGTATCTGACAAAGACAATCGTTGTGCTGGATCATCATCGCAGGGGAAATGAAGTCATTCAGAATGCCGTACTTTCCTATGTGGAGCCGTATGCATCTTCTACGTGTGAGATGGTTGCCGAGATCCTGCAGTATTTTTCAGATGATCTCCGCCTGAGAAATATTGAAGCAGACTGTCTGTATGCGGGAATTATGATTGACACAAATAACTTTATCACAAGAGCAGGTGTGCGGACTTTTGAGGCGGCTGCTTTCCTGAGACGCTCCGGTGCGGATATGACACGTGTCCGTAAAATGCTACGTGATAATATTGATTCCTATAAAGCAAGAGCGGAGGCAGTACGTACTGCAGAAATCTACCGTGGATGTTTTGCTATCGCACAGTGCCCGAGTAAAGGTCTGGAAAGTCCTACGGTTGTCGGTGCACAGGCTGCCAATGAACTTCTGAATATTGCAGGAGTGAAGGCATCTTTTGTTCTGACCTCTTATAACAAAGAAGTCTACGTCAGTGCCCGTGCGATCGATGAAGTCAATGTGCAGGTTATGATGGAAAAGCTTGGCGGCGGCGGACATATCAATATTGCCGGTGCGCAGGTCAGACGTCCGATGGATGAAGTCGAAGATATGATCAAAGAAATTATAGATGAGATGTATCAGGAGGAAGAAACAAAGAAATGAAAGTAATTTTATTAGAAGACGTAAAAGCTCTGGGAAAAAAAGGACAGATCGTGAATGTCAGTGACGGATATGCAAGAAACATGATCTTACCGAAAAAACTTGGTGTGGAGGCTACTCCGAAGAACCTCAACGATCTGAAACTTCAGAAAGCCAATGCAGAAAAAGTTGCACAGGAAAACCTCGAAGCAGCTCAGGCATTTGCAAAAGACCTCGAAACAAAAGAAATCATTCTGACACTGAAAGTAGGAGAAGGTGGAAGAACCTTTGGTTCTGTTTCCTCCAAAGAAATCTCCGAAGCAGCAAAAACACAGCTTGGTCTCGATATCGACAAGAAGAAGCTGCAGCTTCCGAATCCGATCAGAAATCTTGGTGTGACACAGGTTCCGGTAAAACTTCATCCTAAGGTAACCGGAAGCCTTAAAGTCTGGATCAAAGAAGCATAAGAAATAGGGAGTGGGCACGATGGAAGAAGCACTGATAAAAAGAATACCACCTCACAGTCTGGAGGCCGAACAATCAGTAATTGGTGCCATGCTTCTTGACAGGGATGCCATTCTGGTTGCATCCGAAATTCTGACAAGTGATGATTTTTATCAGAATCAGTACGGAATTATTTTTGACGCGATGGTGGAGCTCTGTAATGAGGGAAAGCCGGTCGATCTGGTTACCCTGCAGAACCGCCTGAAAGAAAAAGATCTGCCGCCGGATATCAGCAGCATGGAATATGTCCGTGAGTTGATCGAGGCAGTTCCGACTTCGGCAAACGTAAAATACTATGCCAATATCGTCAGCGAAAAAGCGCTTCTCCGCCGCCTGATCCGGGCAACAGAGGATGTGGCAAATACCTGCTATCTTGAGAAAGAGAGCACAGAGATGATTCTTGAAGAATCTGAGAAAAAGCTTTTCAATATTCTTCAGAGAAGTATCGGCGGAGACTACGTGCCGATTCAGCAGGTCGTCCTGAATGCGATCAATAACATTGAAAAAGCATCAAAATTAAAAGGAAGTGTAACCGGTATTCCAACCGGATTTATTGATCTGGATTACAAGACATCGGGAATGCATCCGTCGGATCTGGTACTGATAGCAGCACGTCCCTCTATGGGAAAGACGGCATTTGTTTTGAATATTGCACAGTATATGGCATTTCGTAAGGATGTCACGGTAGCCATCTTCAGCCTGGAAATGTCAAAGGAACAGCTGGTGAATCGTCTTCTAGCGATGGAATCCCATGTAGACTCTCAGAATATGCGTACCGGTAATCTGAAAGATGAGGACTGGACAAAGCTTGTAGAGGGGGCGGATATCATCGGACGTTCCAATCTGATCATAGATGACACACCAGGAATCAGTATCGCAGAGATGCGTTCGAAGTGTCGAAAATACAAGTTGGAACACAATCTCGGAATTATCATGATCGACTACCTTCAGCTGATGAGCGGAAGCGGAAAGAGTGATTCCCGTCAGCAGGAAATTTCTGATATTTCCCGTTCGCTCAAGGCACTTGCGAGAGAACTGAGCGTGCCGGTCATTGCGCTTTCGCAGCTGAGCCGTGCTGTAGAGCAGAGACCGGATCACCGCCCAATGCTTTCGGATCTCCGTGAGTCCGGAGCAATTGAGCAGGATGCCGATGTGGTAATGTTTCTGTATCGTGATGACTATTATCATAAAGATACCGAGAAGAAAGATATTGCAGAAGTTATCATTGCGAAGCAGAGAAATGGCCCGATCGGGACGATCGAACTGGTATGGTTGCCTCGTTATACACAGTTTGTGAATATGAAAAAATAGACAATATGTGCTGAATGCAGCCATATACCGCGGAATTATACAGTGCCGATGGTGTATGGCTGTTTTTTTGTCGGACTGTTTTCATTGAATTTGAGAAAAATCCTGTCTATAATAAATTGTAGCGAATTTCATAAGGAGGTGCGGGATGGAGACACGTTATACAGTCAGACAGACAGTTGAGATGACTGGAGTCAAGTCCTATGTTCTGCGGTACTGGGAGGAAGAACTGGAGCTTCAGATCCATAGAAATGAACTGGGACACCGTTATTACACCGGATATGATATTCAGCTTTTTTTGAATATAAAAGAACTGAAGAGGCGGGGGCTGCAGCTTCGCGCAATCAAAAAACTGATTCCTCAGATCACTGTATCCATGAGCGGATTCGAAGAAAGCGGGGCGGCATTGCTGGAAGGTGTTGCAGAGGACATATCGGAAGATGCGCCGACAAGAGCAGAAGAAGATATAAATACAGAAAAGAGGACAGATACCGTCAAAGCAGAAATACACAATAATGAAAAAATCCTGGAATTTCAGACGATCCTTGAGCGATTGATCGCGCAGGAATTACGTTCTCAGAATGAAGACGAGGAACGGTGCCGGTCGCTTGATTTTGCAATACGGAGGCAGCAGATGGCAAGGCGCGAAGCCGCGGCTGCATCCGAAAAAAAAGGAAAAAGAAAACATCGGGATGGCGTAGAGAAAAAATAAAGAAGAACAGAAAAAAGCTACGGCAGATGCCGCAGCTTTTTTTGTTGTGAATGAAATTATTCAGCTGGATGGATTGCTTCTGTAGGACAGGCGTCAGCGCAAGTTCCACAGTCAAGGCATGCATCAGCATCAATTTCGAAATGCTCTGCACCTTCAGAGATAGCTTCAGCTGGACATTCAGCTGCACAAGTTCCACAGCTTACACATTCGTCAGAAATTACATATGCCATTATTAATATCCTCCTTTTTTCTCGTTAGTACCCTTACAGGTTCTATATCGTTATTCTAATATATATCTTTCGGGATTACAAGTACAAATTTGTGAACAAAATTTGATATTTAAGGTTGATTCCTACTAACTTTTATATTATAATGATAAATAACGAAAAATTTGAGAAATATTTTTTTCGTAAGAAAAGGAGGAAATTACAATGGCAAAAGTTACAAAAGATATGCTGATTGGCCAGTTGATTACTTTAGATCCAAATATCGCACCGATTCTTATGAGAGCAGGTATGCACTGCCTTGGCTGCCCGTCTTCACAGATGGAATCTCTGGAAGAAGCTGCTATGGTTCATGGAATGGATGCTGATGTACTGGTTCAGCAGATCAATGACTTTCTTGGAGAATAATATCCAACCATTTTTTAATGAAAAAGACTGGCGAAGATGCCAGTCTTTTTGTTGTATTGCATATTGAGGAGGCGCCGGTGGCGCGTCCTCTGATTTTTTGGTGCATTGCATCAATCAGAGCTGTGTAAGCTGCTGTAATGCATTTTCAGAGATCAGTTCTCCGTGTTCTTTAAGGTGTGCTTCACCGGCAATCGAAAACGGTCTGCTCTTACCGTACTCAGAAAGAATGTTGCAGACTTTGTTGAATTCTTCAGGTGAGTAACCGGACTGATGGATGACAAGCTGATAACGAGCCTCATTGCCTTCTTTGTACAGTGTGTTGAGACCGGTAAAGAAACTGTTCAGGCCATGAGCGGCAGCAATGACATCATCAAGCTTGTTGAAGCAGAAAAGATGTGTCAGATTGACTGCCGGAGTATCTGAAGAAGAAGCAGGAGATTCCTGGCTGTCTTTTTGTGTGGTGGCCTGCTTTCGCGAAGAACCACCTTTCATTTTTGCTTCGCATATTTTCTGAAAAATATCGATGATGTTATCAGCACCGTCAAGCTGAAGTGGTTCAGCCGGTGAATTTTCTTTATATGGTGAAAACTTGGAAAAACGTGTATCCAGTTCATCAGGATCTTCGACTTTGGTTATGATAAGGATGATACTGTCAAGATTGACCGGAATCGCCTCAATCATCAGCGGAATATTGTCAGCTTCAAAGCCAAACTGTATCTGTGCCTGCTGCATCATATCGCGGAAAAGCTTCTTGGCTTTCTCGGAGCCATAGGCAAGTTCTTTGAGATTGACCTGATGTGTTTCCAGATCCTCACGGGTTAAAGTACAACGGATTTGGTTTTCATTGATTTTTTCTATTTTCATTTTATCACATCCTATTCTTGTTCCCCTGTCTCTGCAATATTATATACCACAACCCTGCAGAATGTAAAGAAATACAATTTGCCTATTTATAAAAAATTTAGAAAAAAAGTGGGAATTTTTTGATAAAATAACAAAAACGCTTGCATATATTCAAAATACAGGTATAATAAGCCGTAAGAAAAAATATTTGTGTAGCGGATAGTTGAAAAACATTTTTTTACAGCAAACCAACACTTACACAATAACACAATTCTTTTTACATAAAGTCATTGCCAGAAACATGTCCTGCAGCATTCACGCTGTGGCAGCAAGCAATTTCCCTAAGATTAAGTTCGATTATCGTTCCGGTATTTTTTCTTGAACCTATCAGGTGTTTTCTAAAATCAAAATAACAAGGAAGGGAGGAAAGGATTAAGGAAGTATGTCACATGACAAGAAACACAATGATTCCGTAAAACCTCTGAAGTCAGAGCTGAAGCTTTACCGCAGACAAGGAGTAGAGCTTTATCTGGATGGCAGTCCAAGTAAGCCGAAGACGATAGCGAGAGCCTGTATGATCGCAGAAGACGGATGTTATATGCGGGATTATACAGAAGATGAGAACGGACGGATCGCAAGAGTAGATTTTGACCGGATAAAAAACACCTAGGGCATATAGGAAGAGGGGATTTTCTGATTTGCCTGTAAGCAGCTTTCCCTATAATACTTAACCATACATCAGAAAATCCCTTCCTGAAATAGCTTTACAGTTTTGCAGAAGTGTGAAATTTTAAATAAACGACACAAGCCATAAAAAACATGATATAATAAAAAAGTATATGTCAATTTTCAGAAGAAACTGCAGAACACTCAGAGATTCTCTGAGTCAAAAGGGAGAAACAGATGAAACATGAGACAGAGAAACAAACGAAGAAACAGCAGAAGCCGGTAGTGATTGTGTGTATATTGATTTTAGTACTGGCAGCTGTTGGGGTGGGAACGTACTTTATCAAAAAGTATATTCCTACGAAAGAACGAATGGACCTGACGGAATATTATGGACAGACGGGCGAGGATGAAATGACCGTTATTCTTGGTACAGATATTATGGAGACTAAGGCGGTAACATCCGGAGACAGAGTTTATCTCCCTCTGGATATGGTAAATACATATCTGAATCAGAGATATTACTGGGACAGTGCGAATCAGCAGATTCTTTATGCTACACCTTCAGAACTTCAGTATTATCCGGCTTCAGAGAGTGGAGACAGTGAGGTCTGGTTAAAGGCCGGCTCTGTTTATTTGAATCTTGATTTTGTAAAGAAATTTACGGATCTGGATGCATATGTGTATGACAATCCTTCAAGAATTGCGATCCAGCATCAGTTTACATCAGTAAATACTGCAACAGTAAAGAAAGATACCAGTATTCGCTACCGTGGAGGAATCAAATCACCGATTCTGACAGACGTCAGTGAAGGTACGACGCTGATCTATATGGAAGCGTTGGAAGACTGGGTACAGGTAGCGACAATGGATGGTTATATCGGGTATATTCAGAAGGATAAGCTCTCCGATATGGAAAAAAAAGATTTTGAACGTGATTTCCAGAAAGAAGAATACACTTACATTACTATGGAGGATAAAGTGAATTTAAGCTGGCACCAGGTGACGACACAGGAGGCAAATGCTTATCTTGCTGACAGTATTGCAAATATCAGTGGAGTCAATGTGATCTCTCCTACCTGGTTCTATATTCAGGACACAGCGGGAAATATCGGAAATATCGCGTCAGCGGATTATGTGTCACTGGCACATGAGAAAGGTCTGAAAGTTTGGGGACTGATTGACAACTTTACTGCAGATGTGAGCACGACAGAGACACTTTCACAGCTGGCATCCAGACAGAATATCATTCAGCAGCTTGTACAGACAGCTTTATCGGTAGGTCTTGATGGAATTAATGTCGATTTTGAGTCGCTCAGTGAGGATGCAGGACCGCATTTCCTTGAATTTTTGAGAGAACTTTCTATTGAATGCCACAAAAATAATCTGGTGGTTTCCGTAGATAACCCGGTTCCGGAGGATTTTACCAGTCATTATGACAGAAAAGAACAGGGACTTGTAGTGGATTATGTCATCATTATGGGCTATGATGAGCATTATGTTGGCTCTGATGCGGGCTCTGTTGCATCTCTTCCGTGGGTTGAACAGGGTGTACAGGATACAATCGCTGAGGTTACACCGGAGAGAACTATCCTTGCTATTCCGTTTTATACGAGACTCTGGAAAACTACTGGAGGAGCTGTGACCAGTGAAGCAATCGGAATGGATGAGGCGCAGAATGTACTCAGTACAAATGGAGTAGAGGTTGCCTGGGATGGAAGTGTCGGACAGAATTATGCGACTTTCGAGCAGGATAATTCGACATATCAGATCTGGCTGGAAGATGCACAGTCAATTGCCGAGAAGGTAAAACTGATCCAGAAATATAATCTGGCAGGTGTGGCACAGTGGAAACTCGGATTTGAGAACAGCAGTATCTGGCAGACGATCAGCGACAATCTTCAGGCAGCATCCTGAGAACATCCTGACAGATAAGAAATTTTACAGAAGATAACATACAGAAAAGCACTTTATTTAAAGAAAAAATCCCCAGCATAGATGGCTGGGAAATACTTAAGTAAAGTGCTTTTTGTTTTATAAAAAAATATTCATAAAATCTTTTCTTACACAGGACTGATAAAAAAGTCCCATAAATGGAAGGAGGCCGGTACTTTCGTACCGGCGCGTATGAAAAAGAAAAATATTTTATAGAAAGCTTTCGCTCTCTACAGTGACTACTATACTAGATAAGTGTGAAAAAAATGTGATGCGATTTTGAATAAATTGTGAAGAAATCAATTTTTTACATCAGAATTTTTTCCAGGTCCCTTTAAAGAAGAGAAGCAACAGTGGGAAAATCTCCAGTCGTCCGGCAAGCATGTCGAAAACCAGAACACATTTGGAGAAATAAGAGAAAGAACTGAAATTTCCCATAGGTCCGACAATCTCAAGTCCGGGACCGATGTTGTTAAGTGTTGCGGTGACTGCGGTAAAGTTGGTAGTCATATCAAAGTTATCCAGTGATATAAGCAGTATGGAAACTGCAAAGATCAGAAGATAAAGGGTCAGATAGATATTTGTGGATCTCAAAATATCATGAGTGATCGTTTTCTGATCCATTTTAATCTTTTTGACAGCATTTGGATGCAGATATAACTGGAACTCTTTTTTTGCAGCTTTACAGAGAATCAGAATACGTGAAACCTTGATTCCACCGCCGGTACTGCCGGCACATGCACCAACAAACATCAGTAGCACAAGAATTGTTTTTGACAGGGCGGGCCATTGATTAAAGTCAGCACTGGAAAAACCGGTTGTGGTGATAATGGATCCGACCTGAAATGCTGCCTGCTGTATGGAAACACCAAGATTCTGGAACAGGTGCATAGTATTAAGTCCGATCACAAGAATTGCAGCAGCAATGATTCCGAAGTAGTAACGGACTTCTTCAAATTTAAGTGCCTGTCGGATCTTTTTTGTAAGGATCAGATAATATGCGGAAAAGTTTACTCCGAATAAAATCATAAATATTGTTGTGACAATCTGACAATAGGTGCTGTAACTTCCCATACTGTCATTTCTGATACCGAATCCACCGGTACCTGCAGTGCCGAATGCAATACATAATGTATCGAATAAAGGAATATTTCCAATCAGAAGCAGAACGATCTGAAGGAGCGTCATTCCGATATAGATAGAATACAGAATTTTGGCTGTCTGCTGTACTTTGGGCACCAGTTTACTTACAGAAGGTCCCGGGCTCTCTGCCTTCATCAGATTCATATGATAACCGCCTGCAAGTGGCAGCAGGGAGAGCAGAAATACCAGAACGCCCATACCACCGATCCAGTGTGTGAAACTACGCCACATAAGAATACAGTGAGGAAGAACTTCTACATCCGTGAGGATACTGGAACCGGTCGTAGTAAAACCGGAAACAGTTTCAAAAAAAGCATCGATCGGATGCGGAATGGAGTTACTCAGTACAAATGGAGCGGATCCAAAGATGCAGAGTGCCAGCCAGCTTAATGCAACAGCAACGCATCCGTCTTTTGTGTAAAATACTTTGTTTTTTGGTTTACGGGCTGTCAGAGGAATACCGACAATGAGGCAGAGTATCATGGAAATCAGGAAAGCAAAGAATTCATGTTCCTGATAAACAAGGGCTGTGATACAGGGAAGCACCATGAAGATTGCCTGAAAGTTACACACCCATCCTACAATATATGCAATTATACGAAAATTCATCGATACACCTCATTTTACGCAAGGATATCGCGAATATCGCGAAGTCCCTTGTGTGTAGTTACAATAATGACATTATCACCAATCTGGATAGAGTCCTGACCTCGTGGAATCCGGACAGTTCCTTCACGGGTAAGGCAGCATACGAGGAGATTTGGCTTGAGATTTAAGTCCGCAAGCGGTATGCCGACAACCGGGGATTCATCACGGATAATAAACTCCAATGCCTCTGCCTGATTATCAAGGACATGATAAAGTGTTTCCACATTACTGCCGATTGTATTCTGCATGGCGCGTACATAACGAAGAATAGAATCAGAGGTGATGTATTTAGGATAAATAACACTTCCGATATCAAGATCATCAATGACATCTTTATATGGAAGACGGTTGACTTTTGCGATCAGCTTTGCCTGTGTCAGGTTCTTGGCCGACAGGGAAAGGAAGATGTTTTCTTCATCCATATTGGTCAGTGTGACGAAAGATTCTACAGTGGAGAGTCCCTCTTCAAGAAGCAGGGAACGGTCAGTGCCATCTCCGCAGATAATCGTTGCATCCGGAAGCATTTCACTGAGTTCCTCGCAGCGGTCTTTATTTTTATCAATAATTTTGACATTGATCTTGAGGTCGGACAAAGTCTTTGCAAGATAGTAGGAAATTGTACCGCCACCAATGATCAGAGTATTTTTGACCTGATGCGTTTTCAGGCCGATTTTTTTGAAAAACTGGGCAGTGTTTTTCGGAGTTGCGATGATAGAAACAAAATCACCATTATGAACCAGATGATCACCACCCGGAATACTTAAGGTCGTTTTGCTTTCGATTGCACAAAAAAGAATATCGCAGCGATACTTGTCTGTAATCTGAGAGATGGACATTCCATCCAGACCAAATTCCGGAAGAACCTTAAACTTCAGAAGCTCTACACGGCCTCTGGAAAATGGATCAATTTTAATTGCGGCCGGGAAACGGAGCAATCGTGAAATTTCTCTGGCAGTTGCCAGTTCCGGATTGATGATCATGGACAGTCCGAGACGCTCTTTGATGAAACTGATCTCTTTACTGTAGATCGGATTACGTACACGGGCGATGGTCTGACAGTGACCTGTCTTCTGTGCAATAAGGCAGCAGAGCAGGTTCAGCTCATCAGAAGCAGTTACTGCAATCATGATATCGGCGGTCTTTACACCAGCCTCCATCAGTGTATTGATACTGGCACCGTTGCCGACGATTCCCATTGCATCGATATCCTCAGTAAGATCATTGATAACATCAGGATCAGTGTCGATCAGCGTCAGATCTGTATCTTCTTCCTGCAATTGATCCGCAAGGGTGCGTCCAACTTTTCCACACCCAACAATTATAATATGCATGGTTTCCTCCATAAAAAAAATAAAGTATATATCTATTATAAGCGTTTTCATTATATCACTCTATATGAGGATTTTAAACATATAAAATAGTTTTTGTGTAAAATTTGTGTTATATTAAAACTACAGTTTTGCAAACAAAAAGAGTATGCTGGTTGTATGCAAAAATAACGAAGGGAGCTTTTTATGAGCACAGTTGATGAAACAGTCAGTAAAGTTGATCAGGGACTGCAGGAAATGGGAATTGGCAGTGTAAAAGAAAGCATTAAAGATATTCTGGATTTTAAACAGTATCTGCAGGATCAGATTCCGGCGGTGACCGGATTTTGCATAAAAGTTGTATTATCGATCATTGTATTTTTTGTAGGAAGAAAAATTATCCACTGGCTTCTGAAAATCATGCGGCGTTCGCTGGAACGGGCAAATGTAGATGCAGGTGTTGTGCAGTTTGCATCTTCTGCGGGCAAAGCGATTCTGTATATCCTTCTAATCATCAACATTGCAGTGAGCCTTGGGGTAAAAGAGTCATCAGTAGCGGCTTTACTGGGAACTGCCGGTGTAACAGTTGGTCTGGCACTGCAGGGAGGGCTTGCAAACCTGGCAGGCGGTGTTCTCCTGCTTTTGTTTAAGCCGTTTGTAGTGGGAGATTATATTATTCAGGATCAGTCGAATGGCTGTGAAGGTACGGTTGCAAAGATTGAGATCTGCTATACAACACTTCTCAGTATTGACAACAAGAAAGTTGTAGTTCCGAACGGTACATTGTCCAATAGTACGATCATTAATGTGACGGCGAAAGAGAATCGTAAACTTGAGATCAAAGTAGGAATTTCTTATGAGGCAGATATTCAGAAGGCTAAGACCATTCTGGAAAAAATACTGAAAGACGATCCGGATACAAAGAGTGACAGCCGGGAGATGGTTGTCTTCGTAGATGAACTGGCGGAAAGTGCCGTGATTATGGGGTTGAGAGTGTGGGTTGCCACTGAATCTTACTGGGCAGTAAAATGGCGTCTGAACCAGAAAATAAAAGAAGAATTCGATGCAAATGGAATCGTGATTCCATATAAGCAGATGGAAGTCTATGTACATCAGAAATAGAATGTAAACTATGATACGAGAAAATGTAAACCTTTTTGCAGTGATAGGTTGACAATGTGGGCGCGCTGTGTTAAATTGTTAAAATCAAAACAAAGATCAGATGACAGAAGTCTGTTATCGCGAGGAGGACAAAATGAGTACAGTAGCAGCAACCAGAAGTAAAACTTATGACATTGTATACATTGCCGTTTTTGCAGTAATTATGGCAATCTGTTCCTGGATTTCCATTCCGGCAGCAGTTCCGTTTACATTGCAGACATTTGGTGTTTTTATTGCCGTAGGGATTCTCGGAGGAAAAAGAGGAACACTTTCTGTTCTTGTATTTATCCTTCTCGGAGCCATCGGTGTGCCGGTATTTGCAGGATTTTCCGGTGGAATCGGTGTTCTTGCAGGAACGACCGGTGGGTATATCATCGGATTTCTTTTCTCTGCACTTGTAATGTGGGCAATGGAAAAACTTCCTGGCAAAAAAGCAGTGATGCAGATTGTTTCTATGATCGTAGGACTGATTGTCTGCTATGCATTTGGTACTGCATGGTTTATGATCGTTTACAGCAGAGCAAACGGAGCTGTTGGTCTGGCAACCGTTCTTGGATGGTGCGTGATTCCGTTCATCATTCCGGATATTATCAAAATCGTACTTGCTTATGGACTTTCCAGAAAGCTTCGTAAATTTGTAGCATGATCAGGCTGAGACCTCACCATGGGATGTGTCTGGCGTATTTCGAGGGAAAAGGATACAGTGATGGTTTTACCGGAAATATGCAGCATATGCTGGAAATTCTGGAGAAAGGCGCAGATGTGGAAATGGTAGTTTTCGGTGATGAAATCTGCAAAGCCTGTCCAAATCTTAAACATGGTGTATGTTTAAGTGCAGATCTCGTAGAACATTACGATCGGAAAGTGCTGGAGTATTGTGGATTAAAAGAAAGAGAAAATCTGAGTTTCCGGGATTTTGTGGATAACGTTCAGAAGAACATTATCGAGACCGGGAAACGTGTGGAAATCTGTGGCGGCTGTCAGTGGAATGAGATATGCAGCCGGAAAGAAAGCAGATGGAAATAAGTATGAAATTAGAAACGTGCCATACAGTCAGAGTACTGTGTGGCACGTTTTTGGTACGGCTTTAGCCTGTTCAAAATGTCTACGCAGCGTGTAGGCATTTTGAACTATAACCCACCTGCTTCGCGGGTGGTGACCCATTGTTATACGCAAAAATCACCTTTCCGTACTATAATAGAGGTGTCCAGCCACTATTTACGAAAGGAAAGGTGATTTTATGGCAAAGAAAACGAATGATTTATCACACACAAAATGGATGTGTAAATATCACATTGTCTTCACTCCAAAGTATAGACGAAAAATAATTTACAATCAATACAAAGCTGATATTCGTGACATTATAAAACAGTTATGCTCTTATAAAGGAGTAGAAATAATCGAAGGGCATCTTATGCCCGACCATATTCATATGTTGGTCAGCATACCACCAAAATATAGCGTATCTAGTTTTATGGGATATTTAAAAGGAAAGTCAGCACTTATGATATTTGATAGACACGCAAATTTAAAGTACAAATTTGGAAACAGACATTTTTGGAGTGAAGGATTCTATGTTAGTACAGTAGGAGTAAATGACGCCACAGTACGCAAGTATATCCAAGAGCAGGAAAAATATGATATTATGCAGGATAAACTTAGCGTAAAAGAATATGAGGACCCTTTTAAGGGTTAAGGCGAAGTAGTACAAATGCCCTTTTAAGGGCGGCGACGAGTCAAGAGCAATGTGGCTGGAGCAAAGCGAAAGCCAGCGCCTTGAGACGCTGGCCTAGCATTAAAGGCTTATAGCCATCCTACGAGCCACCCGTTTCACGGGTGGGGGCGACTGCTCACATTTAAGAAAGCCGGCAAGTATGTTGCTACTGTTACCGCAACAGGGAAAAACAGTGATGGCACTGCAGCAACGAAGGACATGCAGGTTGTTTTTGAGGTAACAAAGAAGACTTCCGCAGCAGAGGATTTTACATATGAGATCAGCGAGCTGCAGAGAACACACACTGTAGGAGAAAGCGGAAGCGCTGCTGGTACTGCATTCCTTGGCAGTCAGGCAGTACAGGCAGGCGTTAATTATACATCATCTGACGACAGTGTTGTTAAAGTAGAGAGTGATGGCACATACAAATGTCTGAAGGCTGGCACAGCTACAGTTAAAGTAAGCGCCACCTATAATGACACAGAAACAGGAAAGAGCTATGCCAGAACTATTAATCTGGTAATCACTGTTAAGGATGTGGACGCACCGGTTGTTACAGCCCACCAGACAGATGTTTCAATAGATGGTGCAATAGCGACATACAATTTGAAGTCTATTCTTTCTGTTGAGAATGGAGATATCTCAAATGTAAAATATGAGTCTTCTGATGCGTCAAATGCTGACGTTGACTTGAACGGAACAGCTACTTTCAAGAAAGCAGGCGAGTACAAAGTACGGGCTTATATTGGATCCAGCAGCGTTACCATTAACTTCCATATTACGAAGAAGGGTATCCCGGCACCGACAATTACAGCAAACCAGACAGATGTTTCTCTGGAACTGGATTCTGCAGATGATGCTGAAGTAAGCTACAATCTGAAGTCTATCCTTTCCGTTGAGAATGGACTATTTGCAAATGTAAAGTATGAGTCTTCTGATGAGACAAATGCGAAGGTTGAACTGAACGGAACAGCTAAATTCAAGAAGGCCG
>OGOU01001679.1_pt1 | contig 16783 bp, 12 predicted proteins | sample 1552721 | NCBI WGS metagenome assembly OGOU01 (sample SAMEA2580176, study PRJEB22360) | human gut metagenome | biome: human gut; feature: human-associated habitat; material: faeces | place: Denmark | collected 2008/2010
AGGAGCGCGCCCCGGAGCCGTGCTCGCCGTCCTCGGCGAACTGGTGACGCTGGTATTTGAGGTGGATGAGCGTCCAGTACTGCTTGTCGCCTTGCAGGACGATGCTCCCGCCCTTGCCGCCGTCACCGCCGTCGGGACCGCCGAAAGCCACGAATTTCTCGCGGCGAAAATGCGTCGAGCCGCCGCCGCCGTGCCCCGAGCGGGCGAATATCTTTACGTAATCTACGAAATTGGAACCTGCCATGTCATTCATTGTTCTTGAAGCGACAAAGGTACATAAAAGTCGGACGAGAACAAAATTGATTCGCATGCAGTTCGGTAAAACGCCGCAACAAAAATAAAAGTGTCGTTACGACACCCAAAAAAGGCAGACCGCGAAAAAACGGTCTGCCGGCAATTCGGAATAACGGGATTAAATCTGCGAAGCGACGTAATCCCCCACCTCGGAGGTCGAACGGGCCTTTTCGCCCGGCGCTGCAAGGTCCTCGGTGACGACTCCTTCGGCCAGCGCCCGATCGACGGCACGCCGCACGGCCCTGCCCTCGGCATCGAGACCCAGGTGCTCCAGAAGCATCGCGGCCGAAAGGATCGTGGCCATCGGGTTGGCGATGTTCTTTCCCGCGGCCTGCGGATAGGAGCCGTGGATCGGCTCGAAAAGGGCCACTTCGGCCCCCACGCTCGCCGAGGAGAGCATGCCCAGCGAACCGCTGATGACGCTGGCCTCGTCGGTGAGGATGTCGCCGAACATGTTTTCGGTGACGATGACATCGAAATAAGCCGGTTGGCGGATGATCTGCATGGCAGCGTTGTCCACGAACATATAGTCCACCGCCACCTCGGAATACTCCCGGGCTACCCGCTGAGCCGTTTCACGCCACAGACGCGAGGTTTCCAGCACGTTGGCCTTGTCGACGACCGTCAGTTTGCGGCGGCGCGACACGGCCAGCCGGAACGCCACGTGCAGCACGCGCTCGATCTCCTGCCGCGAGTAGGTGCAGGTGTCCACGGCCCGGTCGCCCCCTTCGTCGCGGCCCTGCGGCCGTCCGAAATAGATGCCGCCCGTCAGTTCGCGGACGCAGACGAAGTCGGTGCCCCGCACCACCTCGGCCTTGAGCGGCGAGCGGTCGGCCAGCGTGTCGAAGAGCGCGATGGGGCGCAGGTTGGCGAACAGTCCCAGCGACTTGCGCATGCGCAGCAGCCCCTGTTCGGGGCGTACCGGCGCTTTGGGGTCGTTGTCGTATTTGGGGTCGCCGATGGCGCCGAACAGCACGGCGTCGGCTTCGCGGCAGATTTTGTGCGTCTCCTCCGGGTAGGGATCCCCCGTGGCGTCGATGGCGCAGGCGCCCACCAGTGCTTCGCGGTAGGTGAAGTTGTGCGCATACTTCCGGGCGACGTGGTCCAGCGCCTTGACGGCTTGCGCGATGATCTCAGGACCGATGCCGTCGCCGGCTAAAAGGGCTATGTTAACATTCATGGTCGTTATAGTTTGTTTCGATTATGTTCAGCATTTTGATCGTCGCCTTGATGGCGGCTTCGGTCTGGTCGGCATCCAGACCGCGCGTTTTGAATACCTTGCCGCCCATTTCCCACGTGATGATGGTCTGCACGAAGGCGTCGGTGCGGCCGCCGGGCGGGATCGAGACGGTGTAGTTGCGCAGCATCGGGAACTCGCGCCGGAGCTGGTGCTCGTAGATTTGCCGCAGCGCCCGCATGAAGGCGTCGTACTGGCCGTCGCCGGCCGAGGTCTGCTCGTACTCCCGTCCGTTGATCTCGATCTTGAGCGAAGCCGCGGGATGCAGCCCCTGCGCCAGCGAAAGGCTGTAGTTGAGGATGCGGACCGGATTTTCGGCCAGATCGTAACGCAGTACGTCGGCAATGATGTAGGGCAGGTCCTCGGCGGTCACCAGCTCCTTCTTGTCGCTCAGCTCCACGACCCGTTCGGTCACCTTGCGCATCGAGGCTTCGTCGAGGTCGATGCCCAGCGTTTCGAGGTTCTTCATGATGTTGGCCTTGCCCGAAGTCTTGCCGAGGGCGTATTCGCGGACGCGGCCGAACCGTTCGGGGAGCAGTTCGTTGAAGTAGAGGTTGTTCTTGTTGTCGCCGTCGGCGTGGATGCCGGCGCATTGCGTGAAGACGCTTTCGCCGACGATCGGGCGGTTGGCGGGAATACGGATGCCGGTGTAGGTCTCGACCATGCGGCTGACGTGGTTGATCTTCGTCTCGTCGATGCCGGTGGTGCGGTGCAGGCGGTCGTGCAGGACGGCGACCGTACTCGACAGCGGTGCGTTCCCGGCCCGCTCGCCCAGCCCGTTTACCGTGACGTGGACCCCGTGGAATCCGGCTTTCACGGCCGCGGCGGTATTGGCGACGGCCAGATCGTAGTCGTTGTGGGCGTGGAAGTCGAAGCGCAGGCGGGGATAGCGCCGTACCAGATCGCCGCAGAACCGTTCGGTGGCGTAGGGATCGAGCACGCCCAGCGTGTCGGGGCACATGAAACGCTGCACGGGGGCGTCGGCCAGTGCGTCGAGCATGGCGTAGACGTACTCCGGCGAATGCTGCATGCCGTTGGACCAGTCTTCCAGATAGACGTTTACCCGCATGCCCCGCGCAACGGCCTTGTCGATCGTAGCGCGGATGTCGCCGAGATGCTCTTCGGGCGTGCGGCGGAGCTGTTCGCGGCAGTGCTTGAGTGACCCTTTGGTCAGCAGGTTCACAACGCGGCATCCGGCGTCGCCGAGCCAGTCGAGGGATATGCCGCCGTCGATGAATTCCAGCGCCTCGATGCGGTCCGAATAGCCTTTGGAGGCGGCCCACTCGGCGATGCGCCGCACAGCCTCCTGTTCGCCCTGCGAGACCCGCGCCGAAGCGATCTCGATGCGGCTGACGCGCAGTTCCTCCAGCAGCAGCCGGGCGATGGAGAGCTTTTCGCGGGCGTTGAACGAAACGCCCGACGTCTGCTCGCCGTCGCGCAGCGTGGTATCCATTATTTCGACCGGGGGAAGCATCGTCGCGGGGCTATTTTCGGGCCTCTTCGAACCGTCGGATCTGGTCGGAGATGCTGCACAGGTAATCCACGTCGTCGTAGCCGTTCTGCAGGCAGCGTTTCTTGTAGGCGTCGATCTCGAACCGCTCGCTGCGGCCCGTGGCTTCGGCGGTCAGCGTTTGCCCCTCCAGATCGACCGTGAAACGGGCCGCGGGATCGTCGTCTATGGCGGCGAAGATCGCTGCGAGGAAGTCGTCGCTCACCGTGATCGGCAGCAGACCGTTGTTGAGGGCGTTGTTGCGGAAGATGTCGGCGAAGAAACTCGACACCACGACGCGGAAGCCGTAGTCGGCGATGGCCCATGCGGCGTGTTCGCGCGAACTGCCGCACCCGAAGTTGCGGCCTGCGACCAGTATGCGGCCCCCGTAGCGGCTGTCGTTGAGCGGGAACGAAGCGACCTTCCGACCCTCGGCGTCGTAACGCCAGTCGCGGAAGAGGTTGTCGCCGAAGCCTTTGCGCTCGGTGGCTTTGAGAAAGCGCGCCGGGATGATCTGGTCGGTATCTATGTTTTCCGTGCGGACAGGCACCGCCCCCGACGTGAAAGTTTCGAATTTGGGTATGGACATTTTTCTTGACTTTTACATTTCAAACACCTTGCGCGGGTCTTCGATGCGCCCGCAGACAGCAGCGGCGGCGGCCACCGCGATGCCCGAAAGCATCGTCCGTGCGCCCGGACCCTGACGCCCTTCGAAATTGCGGTTCGAGGTCGAAACACAGTATTTGCCCGCCGGAATCTTGTCGGCGTTCATCGCCAGACAGGCCGAACAGCCCGGCTGGCGCAGTTCGAATCCGGCGGCTTCCAGCGTGTCTTTGATCCCTTCTTCAATGGCTTGTTTCTCCACTTGTTTGCTTCCCGGTACAATCCACGCAGTGACGTGGGCGGCTTTGTGCTTGCCTTTTACAAAGTCGGCAAAAGCCCGTAAATCCTCGATCCTGCCGTTGGTACAGCTTCCCACGAAAACATAGTTCACGGGTTTCCCGATCAGGGCTTCGCCCGGTTCGAAGTTCATATATTCCAACGATTTCAGGAACGAAGGACGGGAATTTTCTTCGATTTCTTCTGCTGCGGGTATATTGCCGGTAACGGCTACGCCCATGCCGGGATTGGTGCCGTAGGTGATCATGGGATCGATATCGGCCGCATCGAAGGTCACTTCTTTATCGAACACGGCATCCGGATCGCTGTATAATTGCTTCCATTCTGCCAGAGCCTTGTCCCAGGCTTCTCCCCGGGGAGCGAATTCTCTGCCTTTCAGATAGGCGAAAGTCGTTTCGTCCGGGGCGATCATTCCGCCGCGTGCACCCATTTCAATACTCATATTACAAATGGTCATACGGGCTTCCATCGAGAGCGAGCGGATGGCAGAACCTGCAAATTCGATAAAATGCCCGGTTCCTCCGCCTGTTCCCAGTTTAGAGATGATGTATAGGATAATGTCTTTCGAACACACGCCTTCTTTCAGAGTGCCGTTCACATTGATTCGCATCGTTTTGGGCTTGGATTGCAACACACATTGAGAGGCAAGCACCATTTCCACTTCGCTGGTTCCGATACCGAAAGCGATACATCCCATGGCTCCGTGGGTGGATGTGTGGCTGTCGCCGCACACAATCGTCATTCCCGGCTGCGTTAGCCCGGTTTCCGGTCCCATCACGTGGATAATCCCGTTCCGGGGTGTTCCCACCTTAAAGATCGTGATTCCGTTTTCCGTACAGTTCTTTTCCAGCGTTGCCAGCTGTTTTGCCGATTCCGGCTCGCTCACGGGGAGATGCTGGTCGTGGGTGGGAATGTTGTGGTCGGGACTTGCCGTCACCTGAGCCGGGCGGAATACTTTCGCACCCCGGGAGCGTAGCCCTTCGAATGCCTGCGGACTGGTTACTTCATGGATATATTGCCTGTCGATATATAAAACGCACGAACCTCCTGCAATGGTATCGACTGTGTGTGCGTCCCAAATTTTATCGAATAATGTTTTTTTCATGGTCTGATGATTGAAGGCATAATGCCTGATTAATGCAAACCGTGTTTGCAAGTTTATTCAAATACCCTGTCTGCCTCCGGCCTTTGCCGGGAGGGCAGCCGGGAATAATCCCGCTTATCAGGAAATTTTTGCTATGGCGTCCAGGAACGATTCTACCGAAGCGGTTACGATGTCGGTATTGGCGCCGAAACCGTGGTACATTTTTCCTTTGTGAGAAACCTGCACATGCACTTTTCCCAGATCGTCGCTTCCCCGGGTGATGGCCTGTACCAGATATTCTTCCAGATGTACCCGCCGTTTGGTGATGGTTTTCACGGCATTGATCGCCGCATCGACCGGGCCGTTTCCATACGCCGTTTCTGTGAATACATCACCTCCGAAACTGATTTGTACGGTGGCTGTCGGGATAGACGACGAGCCGCAGGTCACTTGTAGGCCTACCAGCTTCATGTCCCGGTTTTTCCGGGAAGTTTCGCTGCCTACCAGCACTTCGAGGTCGCGGGTGGTGATGTCTTTTTTCTTGTCGGCCAAATCAAGGAAGCGCTGATAAATGGAGTCCAGTTCTTCGTTGTCGGGATTGTAGCCGATTTCTTTCAGGTGGTGTTTCAGGGCGGCACGTCCGCTACGAGCGGTCAGTACGATGCTCGATTGATCCACGCCTACGTCTTCCGGATCGATGATTTCGTATGTTTCCCGGCTTTTCAGCACTCCGTCCTGATGGATTCCTGAAGAGTGGGCGAATGCGTTTCGTCCCACGATGGCCTTGTTAGGCTGTACCGGCATACGCATCAGGCTGGAAACCAGCTGGCTGGTAGCGATGATCTGCTTGGTGTTGATGCCGATTTCGAAATCGAGGTTTTTATGACAGGCGATAGCCATCACCACTTCTTCGAGGGCGGTGTTTCCTGCACGTTCTCCCAATCCGTTGATCGTCACTTCCACCTGGCGTGCCCCGTTCTGTATTGCAGCGATCGTATTGGCGGTCGCCATGCCCAGGTCGTTATGGCAGTGGGTGGAGATGATTGCTTTGTCCACGTTGGATACATGATTCATCAGGTAGGCGATTTTTTCGCCGTATTCGTTAGGCAGGCAATAGCCTGTGGTGTCGGGTATGTTTACAACCGTAGCTCCGGCTTTGATGACGGCTTCTACCACGCGTGCCAGATATTCGTTTTCCGTACGTCCGGCATCTTCGGCATAAAATTCTACGTCGTCCACGAATTGACGGGCATATTTTACGGCTTCGACGGCACGGGCGATGATGTCTTCCGGATTGGAATTTAATTTTTCATAGATATGATAAAAAGAGGTCCCTATTCCAGTGTGAATACGACCTCTTTTTGCATATTTCAAGGCTTCGCCGGCCACTTCGATGTCTTTTTTGACGGCACGGGTCAATGCACAAATCGTAGGATTTGTGACCGCTTTCGATATTTCGACGACGGAGTTAAAATCGCCCGGACTGGAGATCGGGAAGCCTGCTTCGATGATGTCCACGCCTAATTTTTCCAGTTGGCGTGCCACTTCTATTTTTTCGATGGTGTTCAACTGGCAGCCGGGTACTTGCTCTGCATCCCGGAGGGTGGTATCAAAAATATATACTTTATCACTCATATTGTTGGGTGTATAAGGTGAATAAGGAGCGAGGCTTTGAGTATAGCGACGGCATGCCCGGCATGCCGTCGCTTTCTCGCCAAGACCTTATGTTATTAATTATTTTCCGGTCTTAATTTACGCACGACGGTTCCGGCTTGCCACATTTCAGATTCGCGCATGTCTTTCAGTTCCTCTTCCAGTTTTTCACGGTAATCCGGTTTACTGTTCGAGTCGATGGAACGCTGAGCTTCGTTGCCTTTGGCTACTTCGCTATACAGTTCCTCGAATACGGGTTTGGTTGCATCCCGGAATTTCTTCCACCAGTCGAGGGCTCCTCTCTGGGCTGTCGTCGAACAGTTGGCATACATCCAGTCCATTCCGTTTTCTGCAATCAGCGGCATCAGGCTCTGGGTCAATTCTTCGATAGTTTCGTTGAATGCTTCCGACGGGGTGTGTCCGTTTGCACGTAACGTGTCGTATTGTGCGGCGAAGATACCCTGAATGGCACCCATCAATGTTCCGCGTTCTCCGGTCAGGTCGGAATATACTTCCCGTTTGAAAGTGGTTTCGAACAGATAGCCGGAACCTACTCCGATTCCCAGTGCGACCACTTTATCCCAGGCTTTTCCGCTTGCATCCTGAAAAATGGCATAGCTCGAATTTAAGCCGCGTCCCTGTAAAAACATTCTTCTTAAAGAAGTTCCCGAACCTTTCGGGGCGATCAGGATCACATCTACATCTGCCGGGGGAACAATGCCCGTACGTTCTTTGTAGGTGATTCCGAAACCGTGAGAGAAATAAAGGGTTTTCCCTTTGGTCAGGTGTTTTTTGATGGTCGGCCAAACGGCGATCTGTCCGGCGTCGGATAACAAAAACTGTATAATAGTACCTTTTTCGGCAGCTTCTTCAATGTCAAACAGGGTTTCTCCCGGAACCCATCCGTCGGCAACGGCTTTTTCCCAGGTTTTGCTGTCTTTACGTTGTCCCACGATTACGTTAAAGCCGTTGTCTTTCAGGTTTAATGCCTGTCCCGGACCTTGTACGCCGTATCCGATGACTGCGATCGTTTCATTCTTTAATGTTTCGAGAGCTTTTGACAATGGAAACTCTTCTCTTGTTACAACATTTTCTTCTACTCCTCCGAAATTAATTTTTGCCATGATAAATAAATTTAAATGATTTAAGTGTGTTATTTTTATTTTATATCTCTTGTGTTATGCCCTGCCGGAGAAAATCCGGTTGCATGCTCACTCCGCTATATGATTGCATTTTTCCAATTCTTCCAGATATTCGTTCAGTAGTTCCCGTTTCGACTTGATGATGGCTACCTGTCCCGAACGTACGAATTGCTGCACACCGAACGGTTTCAGTAATTGAAACAGTTCTTGCGTTTCGGTTTTGTGTCCCGTTTTTTCCAATACGATATAATCGTCGCTGATCTCCAGGATTCTCACATGATGATCGCGCACTAATTTTTCGACATTGTTGCTCCGCGTCACTTTGTATAGGGCTATTTCCTGTTGTACCACTTCATCGGGAGTATATACAAAGGCTTTCAGCACATCCACTTTTTTCTCGATCTGTTTTACCAGCTTTTCGATTTTATCCGGCTCGGTATAAACCACGATCGTGAATTTATGTATGCCTGCCAATGCCGATTCTGAAGTCGTCAGGCTTTCGATATTCACATTCCGGCAGGTGAATACCGTGGTGATCTGGCTCAACAGTCCGACTTTATTTTCCGAAAATACTGTAATGATATATTCTGTGTTCATATTTTACTGTCTTGCTGTTTATAACTCCTATTCCAACCTGATGTCTGAAACGGCTGCTCCTGCCGGAACCATCGGGAATACATTGTCTTCTTTTTCCACTCTGACTTCCAATAGGTAAGCCCCTTTATGGTCTTTCATTTTCTGAATGGCGTTCGACAGTTCTTCTCTTTTTTCCACGCATTGATAAGCGATTCCGTAGCCTTCCGCTATCGGGCCGAAGTCCGGATTGAGCATTTCTGTGAATGAATAGCGTCTCTGGAAGAATAATTCCTGCCATTGGCGTACCATGCCGAGGAAACAATTGTTGAGCAGGATGATTTTCACCGGAACTTCCGACTGGAGGATTGTTCCCAATTCCTGAATGTTCATTTGAAGGCCTCCGTCACCGACGAAAAGGCACACTTCCCGGTCGGGAGCTCCGAGCTTGGCTCCGATTGCTGCCGGAAGTCCGAATCCCATTGTTCCCAATCCGCCGGAAGTCACGACGCTCCGGGTATTAGTGTAACGGAAATAGCGGGCGGCCATCATTTGCTGCTGACCTACGTCGGTTACCATGATCGCATCGTTATCGTAAGCCTGGGTGACCAGATTCACCACTTCGCCCATACGGATATGGGAAGACGTGGGATATATCGCAGGTTCTACAATTTCCTGATATTCGATATTGTAACAGGCTTTAAATTCTGCCAGCCATGCCTGGTGGCTGTTTTCTGCCGCCAGTTCGGTGAGTAGGGGTAAAGTTTCTTTCACATCACCGATCACCGGAACATCTGCATAGATGATTTTATTGATCTCTGCCGGATCGATTTCCAGATGTATGATTTTAGCGTTGATTCCGAATTTTTCGGGATTTCCTGTCACCCGGTCATCGAAACGCATTCCGATAGCGATCAGCAGGTCGCAATCTTTATTTTTGATATTCGGCCCGTAGTTGCCGTGCATGCCCAGCATCCCGACATTCAACGGATGGTCGGAAGGAAGGGCGGATAAGCCTAACAGGGTCGATGCTGCCGGGATACCGCTTTTTTCAAGGAATGCCATAAGCTCTTTTTCAGCTCCTCCCAAGATGACGCCTTGCCCGATCAGGGCTAACGGCTTGCGGGAAAGGTTGATCAATTTAGCGGCTTCGGTGATCTTCGATTGGTCGGGGGCAGGGTAAGGGGTATAACTGCGTACAGAACTTACTGTTTCATAATGGAATTCGGCCATTTCCTGCTGGGCATCTTTCGTAATGTCTATTACCACAGGGCCGGGACGTCCCGATTTTGCGATATAGAATGCTTTGGCAATGACGGCAGGTATTTCGGAAGCCTTTTTGACCTGGCAATTCCATTTGGTCACAGCCTGTGTGATTCCGACAAAATTGGTTTCCTGAAATGCGTCCGTACCCAATTGTGCCGAGCCGACCTGCCCGCTGATTAAGACGATAGGGGTGGAATCCATCATGGCGTCGGCTAAGCCGGTTACCGTGTTGGTCGCTCCCGGGCCGGAGGTCACGATACATACTCCTACTTTCCCGCTCGCCCGGGCATATCCCTGGGCTGCATGTACGGCTCCCTGCTCGTGGCGCACGAGAATGTGGTTGATCCGGTCACGATAGTCGTATAAAGCATCATACACCGGGATGATCTGCCCTCCGGGATAACCGAAGATCGTATCTACACCTTCCGCTAAGAAGGATTCGATAACAGCCTTCGATCCCGAAAAACAGTTGGTTTCGGTTTTCGTTTTTTCCATATATTCAGTTTGTGTAGTAGTAGCCATTGTCGTGTGTTTATTGCTTATTTGATTTCTCTTACAGCTCCTTTGTCCGCTGAACTCACCAGCATAGAGTAGGCTTGCAGGGACAGGGGGATCTGACGGTCGCGGTTTTGCGGCTTGAACGTTTTTTGTCCGGCCAGCCGGGTCGCTATTTCTTCATCGCTTATCAGTAGGTTGATACTCCGTTGCGGAATGTTGATTTCGATGGGATCACCGTTCCGGACAATGGCTATCGCTCCGCCTGCCGCCGCTTCAGGAGATACGTGTCCGATCGACAGCCCCGAAGTTCCTCCTGAAAAACGCCCGTCTGTGATTAATGCACAGGCTTTGTCGAGGTGTTTGGATTTCAGGTAAGAAGTCGGATAAAGCATTTCCTGCATCCCGGGTCCTCCCTTCGGTCCTTCGTAACGGATCACTACAACATCCCCGGCTTTTACCTCGTCGTTCAGAATGCCGTTCATGGCTTGTTCCTGAGACTCGAAAACCCTTGCCGTACCTTTGAATACAAAAAGAGATTCGTCCACTCCGGCTGTTTTTACGATGCAGCCGTCTTTGGCGATGTTGCCCGACAATACAGCCAGTCCTCCGTCCTTAAAATAAGCATGTTCCAGATCGCGGATACAGCCTTTTTTCCGGTCGGTGTCGAATTCTTTATGGTATTCGCTTTGTGAGCCCAGCGTATTACTGAATACACCTGCCGGAGCACTCAAATAAAACTTGTGGGCTTTCTCGCTGAAATTTTTACTTTTAATATTATATTTATCGAGGCAGGCCGCCAGATTTTTATAGCCTACCCGGTTCACGGAAGTGTCGATTAACCCGGCATCCGCCAACTCTCCTAAAATGGCCATAATTCCGCCTGCCCGGTTCACATCCTGAATGTGGTAGTGAGAATTGGGCGCTACTTTACACAGTACCGGAATTTTCCGCGACAGGCGGTCGATGTCCTGCATGGTGAAGTCCACTCCGGCTTCATGGGCGATTGCCAGCAGGTGGAGAACCGTGTTGGTTGATCCCCCCATAGCAATATCCAGCGACATGGCATTTTCAAAAGCGGCTTTGGTGGCGATGGAACGGGGTAATACGGACTCGTCGCCCTCGAAATAATATTGCCCCGCCATTTGCACGATCAGTGATGCCGCTTTTTCGAACAACCGGCGACGGTTGGTGTGGGTGGCTACGATCGTTCCGTTACCCGGTAATGCCAGCCCCAAAGCTTCGTTCAGGCAATTCATGGAGTTGGCGGTAAACATACCCGAACAGGAACCGCAACCGGGACAGGCGCATCTTTCGACCTTTTCTATATCGGCATCGCTGTATGTGCCGTCTGCGCTCATCACCATCGCATCGATCAAATCTACCCCTCTGCCGTTGAAATTTCCGGCTTCCATCGGGCCTCCCGATACAAAAATGGTCGGGATATTCAGGCGCATGGCGGCCATCAGCATGCCCGGCGTGATTTTGTCGCAATTGCTGATACATACTAAAGCGTCTATCTTGTGGGCATTTGCCATATATTCCACACTATCGGCGATGATGTCGCGGGAAGGCAACGAATAAAGCATTCCGTCGTGTCCCATAGCAATCCCGTCGTCTATGGCAATGGTATTGAATTCGGCAGCGAAGCAACCGCGTTTTTCGATCATGGATTTCACATATTGCCCGATTTCATGCAAGTGTACATGTCCCGGCACGAACTGAGTGAACGAATTGGCGATACCGATGATCGGCATTCCGAATTGTTCGTCTTTCATGCCGTTGGCACGCCAAAGACTGCGTGCTCCTGCCATTCTGCGTCCTGTTGTCGTAATTGCACTCCGTAGTGTGTGTTTCATATTATTGTCCGGTTTATTTAATTTTTCACAAAAAAAGCCTTTCCGGTCAGAGAGAAAGGCTTACGTTATATTTTTTTAATACATAACCTTCCTCTCATTGTCTTAGTAGGACCACGAGTAGCACGCTAATGACGATCATATATAGGTTCTGTAAATTCATAATTTTAAAATAAAAAACCTTTCTCACAGCGAGAAAGGTTTATATAGTCATTCTGTTTTCACATTTCATTTGATCATACACCTTTCTCAATTCCGTGGCAGAGGACCACGAGAAGAATATTGATTAGGTGTAGGGACAAATTTTTCATTATTTTCTTTTTGCTGGAACAAATATAATCATGAAAAAAATGAAAAACCAAATATTTCCCCTATTTTTTACATTCTATTTTCAAAATGTATAAAATTATACAAATGGAAACGTTTGTGTGGTTGTAATTTATTTATAATGAATCGATAAATAGAATGCCTTTTCGAGCGTTTTTGGAAAAATGAAACTACTTTTCCAATCGAAATGATATATCGGAGTAAAATACGGACGCTCTACCGCTTTTTTGTGGGTGGTGGAAAATGAATCCGTCTGGAGGTTTTCGGAATTGCGTTTACCGAAAGCGCATATCATAATTAAAATGATTAAAGCAAGAATACCTGTGATAACCAATCTCATATTTACAACAAATTTAATAAGTGTGAGAAGGGTGTACGGAAATATCCGGCCAAAGGTTTACTTTTTAGCTTATATTATGTATTATTTTTATTTTTTCAAATCTTCTTCGCGATGTTTATTTTCAGGGGTTTTAAAGATAAGGCGGATGGCCTGATCGTAGGTAAGGTAGTTCCATATCCAATTCAGCAACACCTCCAGTTTGTTTCTTACCCCTAAGATGGATCGTAGGTGTACGGCCATCCAAAGAAACCAGGCGAAAAAGCCTTGGGTTTTTATGCGGGGCAGCTCTGCCACTGCACGGTTCCGCCCGACCGTGGCAAGCGTTCCCTTGTTCCGGTAGTGGAACGGACGCAGAGGATCGCCTTTTTGAAGGCGTTTCAGATTCTTTACCAAATGTTTGGCCTGTTGCAGGGCTACCTGTGCCACCTGAGGATGCCCGTTGGGATAATCCGGCTCGGTTTGCAGGCAAATGTCTCCGATGACGAAAATATTTTCTTTCCCCTTCAGGCGATTGTATTCGTCTGCATATATTCTTCCGCCCCGGCCTATACCTTCCGAAGGGATTCCTTCCAGGAAATTGGCTTTTACCCCGCTGACCCAGATGATTGTGTCGGTACGGATCGGCTCTCCTTTATCGAGAATGATCTGGTTGTCGCGGTAATCGACGACTTTCGTATCCGTCATTACTTCTACCCCCATGTTTTGAAGGAATTTCAGGGCTTTTGCGGAAGAAGCTTCCGACATGCTGCCTAAAAGCCGGGGAGAGCCTTCGATCAGATAAATGTTTAATTCGTTTTTTGTAAGTTCCGGATAATCTTTTTTCAGTACATAGCGTTTCATCTCGGACAATGCCCCTGAAATTTCCACTCCGGTCGCTCCGCCTCCGACCACGACGACGTTTAATAAACGTTGCCTCTTCTCTTCCCGGCTTACCGTAAGGGCTTTTTCAAAATTCAGCAATAGCTGGTTGCGTAATGTCATCGCTTCGGTCAGGCTTTTCATCGGGAGTGCATAACGCCGGATGTTTTCCATGCCATAAAAATTGGTGTCCGTTCCGGCGGCAATCACTAAATAATCATAGTGAATCGGGCCTATCGGAGTTTCGACCACGTTTTTTTCCGGGTTGATTCCGGTGACTTCGGTCATCCGGAAATGGAAGTCCTGAAAATGCCGGAAATCCTTCCGGAAAGGAAAAGCAATAGAGCCGGGATTCAATCCCGCTGTCGCCACCTGGTAGAGCAAAGGCTGAAACTGGTGGTAGTTGGTACGGTCGAGCAATACTAATTGGAAATTGCTTTTTCGTAGTTTATTGGCTAAAGTCAATCCTCCGAAACCACCGCCGATAATGACGATGCGTTTTCTGCCTGTTTCTGGAATATTTGGATTCATGTCGGATATTTTTTTGGTTATACTGAATCCAGACTGTAAAGTTTGTAAAATTTAAGAAAAGTCTTTTCTGTCGGGAGCGTATAAAATGATTTATTTTGAATTGCTTCTATTCTTTACCTTAAATCGGTGATTGACCGCTATGCGGCTACTGGGAAATCAATCCGTTTTTTGAAATGAGAGGGGAGGAATGCTGTGTTTTGACAATCTTCCGGTGTTTACCCGTTTGCCCTATATGCAAACATCTGTTCAGCAGCTATCAAATTTGTCGCTGAACAGATGTTTCGTGCTGTTATTTATAGGCGTCCGCAACGACAAAGATAGATTCACTCTTTGTTTTTCCGGTAATATTTCCGGTAACGAACGTTTTTTATAACGGAACGGATCTTTTTATAAATACAATACCGTCGTATTCGCGTGTGAGGTCCGTTATAGAAAATTCATGATAATAGTTGAAAGGTTCCACTCCGTAATTTCTCATCAGCATCGGTTGGAATAGCCATTGGTTGGACGGATTCTTCTTTTGCTTATTTAAATCTAAATAGAAACACTCTTCTTTTATCTGGTGAAGCAGATATTCATACGATCCTTTGATTGCCTCGTTGATAATGGGCTGGGAATTGCCTAAAGCCGCTTGCTTATAAATATCGGTACCGTCGAAATAGCAGGTTCCGATGATATAATATTTATCGTCGAGCATCTCTTTTAGCCAGGCACCTGTTCTTTTGTCTCCTGAATAAGCCTTGCTATTGCCGACATGCGAATTATGGGCTAAATAAATCATTTTTTCGTTTGGATATTCGGAGAGAAGCCAATTTATGTTTTCGGCCATTTGTTTCTCCCGTTCCTGTCTGTCGAAGGTTAAGTAATGAAGCAGGTTATTGATGTAATAATCGAGCAATGTTTTTTGAGTATGGTCGATATTCAGGGACGGGACTGCTGCTTTTATATGTTCTAAATTGGTTTTGTAATATTGCCGTTGTTCCTGTGTAAACGGTATTTTACTATTGGTTGTCGGACTACCGATCTTCGGGTTCCAGATTTTAAACATCGATTCTAAAATGGAGTGGATAGAATCTAATTGAACGGAATATTGATTCGAAGTGGAACGGTCGATGTATTTTATTTGATTCTCGTACCGGGAATTTATATCTACGCCGAAAACTCTCACTTTTTTGGTCGCCGATTTATTGTATTCTCTCAACCACGATAGAAAATCTTTAAAACCGGGATTGGCATACATCACATTTATATCGTTTGCTCCACGATCTGCCGATCCTAAAATATATTGATTTACAGCCTCTCCGGTACATGGGCTGTCTTCAATGGCGAGTAGCGTGAAATCTTCGTTTTCAATCAGATTTTTGGAAATGATATTTTTTAATTTGACTACCGATGCCGAGCCATGCACATTGTCGCCGATGCCGACCAGATGTGTGCCGGAAATCTTTTTCGTAAATTGTTTTGGGTTGGCCAGCGTTTCGCCGGAGATAGGGATGATATGGGAAGTCAGCCATTTTTTCTCTTTTTCCGTAAGGTCTGCTGTCCGGGGATAGGTTTCCCGGGGGGATTGCCGATCGCATGTTATTTGATAATCGTCTATCCAAATTTCCCCTTTTCCCATGATGATAACTCCCATCACGATAGAAGTCGTCGGGGTTATTTTTCCGGCCGTGATCGAGGCGGACGAGGTCACCCAGTCCTGGTTGGCTACATTGTTTCCTATGGAGATATTATTGTTTCCCGGATTTTGAAGGTCTATGATCTGGATAAAAGCGGATACCTGAGCCGAAGTATCGGCAAATTTACTTTTTATCCGGGCAGAAATTTCGAGTTTCTTGTTTTGGAGGGCTGCATAACCGAAAGCGGTTTGTACGTCTTGAAAGAGTAAGCCGTACGGTATTTTGACCGCTTCGATTTCCGGTTGTAGCCGTACGGCTTTCAATGAATAGGGGGACGACAGTTTTGTTACCGAATCGGGAGATACGGTTATGCCCAGAGGTTGCCAAAACAGAGGGAATTTATTCCCCTGCCAATATTCAAAGCCTAAATTAGAAAATGATTGTGCTCCGGACAGGGAGAATTGCAGTAAAAGAATAAGAAGGAAATAATATTTCTTTGTGTTGCCGGTCTTGAGGCGGTTTCGTGTATTCATTCTAAGTGAGATTTGGACTCCTGCTCGATTTTGTTTGTTCATAAATTCAGATTTGCTTTTGGGTGAATCGTTTTCGAGCATTTACCGGACGGATTGATCCGGCAGCCCATTTTGTATATTTTTATAAATATATGGAAATAAAATCAAAATCACCGTTTTTTTGTTGAAAATTTTTGTGAATAGTAAAAGAGACCTGTTTAAAGAGCCATGTGAAGAACATAGATTTATTGGCGCTAAAAAATCGGGTGAGAAAAGGCGTAAAATGAAATATTGGAAGAAAGTGACATCTCGTTTTACCCGGAGAATGACAGGATTGGGAATAAGTGAGAAACAGGATGAAAATAAAAAAGAGCCCCCAAAGGCTCTTTTTTATTTTACGGCATTGATTCTTATTCAACGGTATTGGCGCTGCCTAATACGTTGATTAATTTGTGCTTATAGAGCTCTTTCAACGCGTCGCGGGCCGGGCCGAGGTATTTTCTCGGATCGAATTCTTCCGGTTTGGTAGCGAAGATTTCTCTTACTGCCGCTGTCATTGCCAAACGACCGTCAGAGTCGATGTTGATTTTGCATACGGCAGAAGTTG
>OGOU01001680.1_pt1 | contig 16773 bp, 16 predicted proteins | sample 1552721 | NCBI WGS metagenome assembly OGOU01 (sample SAMEA2580176, study PRJEB22360) | human gut metagenome | biome: human gut; feature: human-associated habitat; material: faeces | place: Denmark | collected 2008/2010
CAGAACATTCTCCTTGATTATGATGAGGCCATTAACTGAATATCCCTAATTTAGATACTCATACATATAGCGGAGACTTACTCCATTTTTGGCTCTAAGAATCTTGATTGCTGACGATTTTACCTTGAATGGGAATGTGATATATTTCAGGTCAAGAGTGAAATCGTCAAGTATGATGCAATCACCCTTTTTGTAAATACCAAATTCTTCATCGGTATAGCCGAGTATCAACGATTTATTCGCGGTCAATACTGGTGTAAGGCTTTTGTCTTGACTATATTCTGTGTCGCTTACCAAATACTTTGTAGGCTGCTCATACTCCAACAATTCAGCACCTGCCCTCATTTGATTAGTAGTTTTATTCAACTGTTGGAATATCGCAGCTCTAATTGCCGACATTGGGCAGGATGAATCCCTAATGGACGGAATTGTGGTTAAGCATTGGAAAGGAGTTGAGAAAGGAAAGTATTGTCTATCAGACTTAGGAGAAGCATTTTCGGTAATGAATCTTTCCAAAGATGATTTAAGCGAAGATGGAAAGTATTGTATTATCTATGGGGAATTGTTCACAACGTATGATGCAATCATAGATAACGTTGTGAGTCATACAGATAAGGTCGATAGACTTACTCTGAGCGGAGATAATGACTTGTTATTTCCTGCTTCAACCACAGTTGATGCTTATTCTTTGATTTCTCCAAGTGCTATTACAAAAAGAGATGTTGTATTAGGAGGAGACATGTTCGGTATTCATATCTCCCAAGAGCATAGTGCCGAGTATATCAGTTTAATCATCAATGCAATCTATCGAAACAAGTTGAGCAAATATGCCAAAGGCTCAACGATTATCCACCTGCATTACGGCGATATTAAAAATGTGCAAATTGAATTGCCCGGGTTGGAAATGCAATTATATCTCGTAAGCGTTGTGAAAAGATTGAGAGCAAAACTCTCCATCGAGACCGATTATCTGATAGCACTAAACAATGTAAAACAATCTTTGCTTTCATCAATGTTCATATAAACATCGCTGAAAGTAGATAGTGCTTTTGCTCTTGCAGCAAACAGAGTAATCTTTCTTCAAGAGCAATCTTATCTTCGATGCGAGATAGTGATGCAGCCATTCTCGTTTGTTCCTCATAGTCGGGGCAGAATATGCGAGCCTTTGAATATGCCTTGAAATAAATATGCGGTATAGCCATTCCGGTTTTATACGGCTGAAAATTAAATCTTTTCAACACGAAGTATAAGAATTTTGCCGACACATCTTTCTTTGGCTGCAAGTAATTCAAAGTGCCTACTACCGAGCAATCGCCATTAGCATACGATACGTTTCCTACTCCCGAACCATCTTTTACAATGAGGATAGCCGGAGCTGAAATGGTAGCATAATCAAGATAGCCGCAAACACCATTAGCACCATAGACGGGATATGTGCCTTGTTCCTCTGTCTCACCCTCTTGTAAGGTTGAGCTATAACAATCAAGGCAATTGCCTATGGTAATATTCGGTGTCTGTGCCGTCACCTTATCTACAATTCCGTCCATTAAGGATTTTAAGCGGTCAATCAGCTTGCTTTGCAACGCTATACGCTCGTCAAGGAGCGAAAGAAAATCCGCGATTTTCTTCTGCTCTTCAATATTTGGAAAGATAACCGTGTTCTCTAAAACCTCTTCGTTGCCAATTTTCATATCGTGCTTAGCACCTATACGAACAATCGGTTTGAAATACCGATTGACTCTTGTTGCCAAAGCAAAATAATATTCAACGAAAGGACCATAGGACGAGTCTTTACTCTCATATACGGCGTATAAAGTAGACACGATGCCATCAACGCCACGATTGTATTTCACTATGCCATAGGGATATTCTTTCAATGGACTTTTTGTGTAGACTATATTCCCATGTCTTACCACATGATAGTCACTAACGCTTTTTCCAGCAAAAGAGCGTCCTAAGTGTTCAATCTGATTGACAATACCTTCTTCACCTGAAACAGAGAGTACCTTATCTTTCCCAAATTCATTATTCCTGTTTCTTTCCTTATTTTCTATGAGATAAGAACTCAACCTTGAGGTTTCCCATTCGTCGGTGAAGCCGGGGAATCTCAGAGTTGGCACATTGAGGACTTTATCTGTTTTATTGGTAGCCATAGCGATTAGTCGTTTTCGATGATGCCGAGTTCACGGAGGTACACTTCGATTTCGCTATCAAGTTCGGCGCGTTTGGCTTCAAGCTCCTTGATTTCAGCCATTACAGCCTTGATGTCAATGGGTTCTTCTTCCTCGAAAGTGTCAACGTATCGGGGAATGTTAAGGTTGTAATCGTTTTCCGCAATTTCCTGAAGCGAAGCCAAATGACTGTATTTTTCGATTTCAGTACGATTGCGATATGTATCGACAATCTTCTGTATGTGTTCGGGACGCAGTTTGTTTTGTGTCTTTACTTTCTCAAATTCTCGGCTTGCATCAATAAAGAGTATGGAATCATCTTCCTTACGGCACTTCTTGGCAACGATGATGCAGGTAGGGATGCCTGTCCCGTAGAAAATATTAGGAGGCAATCCGATTATTGCGTCAATGTAGTTCTTGTTCTCAATGAGATAACGGCGTATCTTACCCTCGGCGTTGCCACGGAACAATACTCCGTGGGGAGCTACACAGGCGAGAGTGCCGCCATCATTAAGGTGGTGAATCATGTGCAATATAAAAGCGTAGTCAGCTTTCGACTTCGGAGCCAATGCGCCGGCTTTGCTGAAACGGTCGTCGGAGTTGAATTTTTCTGCGGCACTCCATTGAGCCGAAAATGGAGGATTAGCTACCACGGCATCAAATTCCCTATCCTCGAATGCGTCGGCTTCGAGTGTATCACCGTTCTCTATGGTGAAATCTTTGTACTTCACACCATGAAGAAGCATATTCATACGGGCAAGGTTAAAGGTGGTGGGATTCTTTTCCTGTCCGTAGATAGTGTCGGCATTACCGTTGCGGGCTGTGCGCAGAAGAAGGGAGCCTGACCCGCAAGTAGGGTCGTATACATCGCGCAGACGCGTCTTTCCGGTGGTAACCACTTCTGCAAGAATCTGACTGACTTCCTGCGGAGTATAGAACTCACCGGCCTTTTTACCGGCACCGGCGGCAAACTGACCAATCATATATTCGTAGGCATCGCCGAGAATGTCGATGTCGGAAGCCTCGTTAAGTCCGAAATCAATTCCATTGAGAGCTACAAGCACATTGGAAATAAGCGTGTTTTTATCATCGGCAGATTTTCCTAATTTCGGCGATGCAAGGTCTATGTCCGAGAACAGGCCGCCAAAATCCTCGTTGCTATCCTGTCCGACTGTACTGTCCTCTATCTTTTTTAGTGAGCGTTCAAGCTGAGGAAGAATGTTCTCTTTGCGGTCAACAGCCTCGATAATACTTGAGAAAAGAAATTCCGGCTCAAGGAAGTAGCCGAGGTTGCCCAGGCACTCGTCTTTTATGTCAGTCTTGAGTTCTGCATCGTCACTTGCCCATGCCTGCTTGAATGTAACACCATCCTCCGACAATATGTCATCGGCATACATCTCGATTTTCTCGGATAGATATTTATAGAAGATGAATCCGAGGGTGAAATACATAAAGTCGCTCGCCGACATATTGCCGCGAAGGTTGTTTGCCACAGTCCAAAGCTGGCTGCGAAGTTGCTGCTGGAGTTCCTCGCTCATATATTATTCCCAGTTGTAGATTTCTATTATTTTACGAAGTTTTTGAAGAATCCGGTTGAACACGTTGCGGCGCTGTTTCAATCCAAGTTTCTTTTTCTTGATAGCTTCCTGAAGTATCTCGTCTTTCTCGCGGTGGAGATAGTCGTATTCCTCCATAAATTTACGGAGTGCTGTCCGGTCAATCTCCTCCTCCTCAGCCAGTTGTTCTACGGCGCGGTCTTTTGCCTTGCGCACATATTCCACCAAACGGGATTCAAGATCAATGCTGCCATCGGCTTTAGACCGACGGAACTCATCCTGATTGGCATCTACATTCTCGCTTATGAAACCATCGATAAGTTCCGCCTTGCTGCGCATTTCGGCATCACGAATCATCGTGTCGAGAATCTCACGGCGTTTTTTCGAGTAGTCCTCGCTTGTCGGGTCAAGGTCGTGTATCAGCGCAAGGATATACGCTACGTTGATGACATCGCTGTGGAGCAGTTCGAGACAAAAGTCAATATCTTCGAGTGTCGTTTCTGGTTCATTGCCATAAGCGGCAACGGGTTCGGCGGCAACCTTTGCCGGTTTTGCGCCGAAATTCTGGGCAATGTCGAGATACTTGCTGCGGAAATCCTGAAACTCCTGCTCCGTCATTATGAAAGATATATCCGAAGGCGAATATTCCTCATAAATCTGCATTTCAGCGTGTTTCTTGATTATGTCACGGAAGGCGAGGACAAACGCCACCTTGTCGTTTTCGCTTTCGAGATTGTCTATCTCATCAACATTCGGATACTTAGACAGAAACTGCTCCGTTTTTTCAATGTACTCGCGCTTGACATCCTTGAACGGCGGCCGCACAATATCCTCGATAGGGTTATTGTCGGAAAACAGTTTTATTGACGCATCCACATTGTTTTTTAGGTCGCGGAAACAGATTACCTTACCAAATCTCTTTTTCTCGTTCAATACACGATTCGTGCGGCTGAACGCCTGCAACAGACCGTGATATTCAAGATTTTTATCGACATAGAGAGTGTTGAGCTTCTTGGCATCGAAGCCTGTGAGGAACATCCCGACAACAAGCAGCAAATCCAAAGGCTTCATCTTCGGATCCTTCTTTTTCATTCTCTTGTTGATGTCATCATAATAGAGACTGAAGTTCTCAACCGAATGGGATGTGCCGAAATTATTATTGTAGTCATCAATTATCTCCTGCATCTCATCGGCGGCGACTTTCGGATTAACAAAGCCCTGGTTCATGCCGGTTGCATCATCGTCCTGACTGCCGTTTGCCGCGTATGTGAATATCGCACCGATTTTGATGTCTGGTTTCAATTCCCTGAAGATATTATAGTAACGCAGTAGCATCGGCACCGACTGAACGGCAAACAGAGCATTGTATTCGCCATCGAAAGTAGATTTATTGAAGTTGTTAAGAATAAATCGTGCAACTTCACGCATACGTCTCTCGCTTTCAAGGTCAAGCTCTGCGTTACCTGTATAATACTCAACGAGAAAACCAAGCACATTGTCATCTGCGATAGCATCTTTAATCAGATATTTGTGTAGACAGTTTCCGAATATTTCTTTCGTAGTGCGGTCATTTTTTGAGTTTTCAACGAATATCGGCGTGCCTGTAAATCCGAATATCTGAAGATTATTAAAGAAGTGGACAATATTTTTGTGACTTTCTCCGAAATGGCTTCGGTGGCACTCATCGAAAATCATCACAATCTTTTTATCGCGCACATCTTGAAGATGACGGTTGTAATAGTCTTTGGTAACAGCGCAATTCAGTTTTTGGATAGTGGTGATTATTATTTTCTTATCACTTCCAAGACGCTGTATAAGTTCCTTGGTACTGTCAGTACCATCCACAGCTCCCGGCTCAAATGCTTCGTATTCTGCCTGTGTCTGTGTGTCAAGGTCATGCCGGTCAACAACAAAAAGCACTTTGTCTATTTCATCAATTTCCGAAACAAGCTGCGCTGCTTTGAATGAGGTTAACGTCTTTCCCGCTCCGGTTGTGTGCCAGATATAGCCATTGTCATTGCTGTTGATTACCCGGTCGAGGATTTCCTCAACGGCATAATACTGATATGGGCGCAAAACCATCAGACATTTATCGCCTTCGTGAAGTACGATGTACTTGCTGATAAGTTTACCAAGTGTGCATGGGTCGAAAAATTCAGCAGCGAAAAGGCTGAGCTGGTTGAATGGATTGTTTTTTCTGTCAGTCCAGTTAAACGTGAACTTATAACCACTGTTGGGATTATTGGCGAAATAACGTGTGTTCACGCCATTAGAAATCACGAAAATCTGAATATAGTTGAAAAGTCCGTGAAATGATGTCTTGTGATAGCGTTGAACCTGATTGTATGCTTGTTTTAATTCAACACCACGTTTCTTCAATTCAATCTGCACCAATGGCAAACCGTTAATCAGAATGGTAACATCATAACGGCATTGACGACGGCCTTCTACCGTTATCTGGTTGGAAACTTGAAATTCATTCTGACACCATTTATGACGATTAAGAAATTCAAGCCAGACACGCTGTCCGTTGTCAAGCTCCAAAGGAAGCAAATCCCGCAGTTTTTTGGCTTTCTCAAACGTGGTGCCACCTTCAAGATATAGCATGACCTTATTGAACTCATTATCTGTAAGCTCAGTTCTGCCATGCGATGCAAGCTCTTTGGCGTTGTGTTTCTCCAACTGTCGCTTGAAATTCGATATAAGGTTAGTCTCCTCATGGATTTCAACGTATTCATACGCCATATCCGTGAGAGTCTTTATTAAACCTTTTTCCAGTGCATCTTCGCTTTGAGTAAGTGCCATTTATAAAAACAAAAACTCCGTTTGCAGTTTTCTGAAAGGTTGACCGAACCTGTAACGACTGCTTGGGAGCTTCAAAATATGTTTGGTTTCGGCGGCATCGCTGCCTTTGGTGTTAAACCGTTTCGGCCATCATCAGAAATTAAGGGTTACTATATTGCAAAATTAGCGAATTTTTCTGAGATGACAATCGAATATGCTGAGAAACATATATGATACAGCTATATTCGTTAACCTCTGAGGTCATTGAGGAGATTGGACGAGAAACGCCACCGAGGGAGGCTCTTGCTTCTCTCGGTGGCGTTGGGTTTAGTGTAGTCTGGGACCTTGTCGGCGGCGTTTGGCTTTTTGTTCTTCTCGATAACGATGAAGGGCCTCTTCTATGGTAAGTCCGGGATGTCGGCTTAGCCACAGTTTGAAATCATCGGGCAAAGTACTCCCATTGGAGAACCCTTCTTGTGGCGGTTGGGGTCCTGAGGTTGAAACATGGGATAACCGAGTGCCATAGCTCTGCGACTGTGATGCGGCTTGCCCGGCTAAATCCGGATTCGATGAATAGACTCCCGGAGTCATGCGCTGCGGGTTGAATTTTATCCACACAGTAGGTATAGCCCCCTGACATCCGTCAACTCGAATAGCTTTCCCTGCAACGTAATCATTGATCTGTTGCGTCGAAAACCGCGCACCTTTGTATGATGCGATAGGCACAATGGAGCCATCTGCATACATCCATTGGGACTGGGAATGTAGCGGTTTGTTGTTAGCCAGATGCCTGGAAATATTGCCCAGACTGAACCGGCGATCAATCTTCGAGGCGGCGAAACGCTTGCCTTTCCGAGTGTACCAGAGACCATGCAATTCGTTGCTGCCACGCTTATATTTGTACTCTATGCCGACGCCGGCAGCCTTTAATCTTGCCTCGAATTGCTCGAAAGTATGGACGGATTTATCATTCCATACTGCGTCAACGGCGTTGAAGATTTCATAACGAACTTTCTCCGCACCGCGAAGCCGGTTGACATTTGTCTGCTTTTTACCCTCGGAAATGTGCAGTCCGTATTCCTTTGTCAAGTCAAGACAGACAGCTCTGTTGCGATTGAAATCATTTTTATCGGAAATGGTTTCGGCATGATTATCTATCCGACTGAACACGATATGACAGTGTGGATAATCCTTGTCGAGATGGCGGACAATGATGTATGGAGTATCCACGATACCCATTTTCTTCATATATTTTTGTGCAATATCTACCATTGTCCTGTCATCAACTTTATCCTTGTCGTTGGCATGGAAGTTCAGAGAAATATGGCCTACCGGATTTTTCAAGTCCGGATTCAAAGCGAGATTATCCTCAAAAGAGGCGATAATTCCCTCTCGGCCCTCCATAGTTGACACATCTTTATGGTCTATAAGACGCCATTCATTGCAGGGCGTGCCGTCGGGATTATCTTTCTTTTTACGGGTGACATAATCAACACAACCGCTGAAACTTCCGCCTTTTGTTATCTTGCCCATCATACGCTGTCGGGTGTATTACGATAGATTTTTATCAGTGAAATAACAAAATCCTTGCACTGAATTATCTCTCTGTATGTACAGATAATCTGTTCTTCCGAGGCACCACCCTTTAGAATGGCACCAACAAATTTTGCCGTGCGATTGAGATTTTCTGCGATTCCCTGAAGGTCGCGGATTGCCTTGACATCTCTTGGCGTGAGTCTTTCCACGACTTTGCAATGCAGTGCCGACTGCCGGATATATTCCGAGCGGTTTAGCCCTGCCATGAGAGCTTTGTCCATCATTACCTGATACTGGTCTATGTCAAATTTCACCGGCACCATGATGGACTTTCGTTCATCCGCCGGGAGCTTGGGTCGTCCTTTAGAGGGACGTAAATTGGATTTCTTCATTGGAAATTCAGTTTGAGGTTTGTGACCATCGGGAGCGGAGTGGGGCGAGTCGTTTGAGGATTACTTGTAATACGAAAACATAAACTCGCTCCCTCCGATTCCGAACCCCTGCGATAGTTTCGTGGTGCGCGAAACTACGAGGACTATTTAGCGGTCAAATTGTAGTTGCAATCACGCGCTCAGAGCTTGCGCCAGATTTCGATGTCGTCGGAATACTGTTTCAGATGCTCGGCGAGGATGGCGTTGGCGTAGCTGCTGACGGTGGTGCCACGGTCGCCGAGGATTCTGGAAACGCGCTCAAGCTGGTCCCACAGGTTGCCCTCGATGTTCAAGGCATGGCGGTTTACCAGCTTTGTAGGAGCAAGGAATGTAACCTTGAACTCGGCGAAGTCCGATTTGCGCTGTTGCTTACCGATACGCTGTTGCTTCGGCAATTCGGTTGTCGCGGTCTGTATCTGCTCGTTGTCAAACAGATTGTCGGCGTTGATAGTGGTGGTGCTGTTAACAGAGTTATCGCTGTTAACAGCGGAAGTGGGGTTGATAGAGTTATCTGATTTCATAATACAATCGGGGTTAGAGGTTGATACTTTGGGTTTGGTTGCATCTGTTAACTCGGTTGACTTGGATGCGGTTGTTGACGGAGTTTTCTTCGCAGTCATTGTTTTTCTGTTTTTGAGGTTTTGTTGATTGCATCAGTATCCGGGGCATACCGTTCAACTGACACGAGAGTGAGTTGCAGGTTATCAATGAGTTTCTGCAACATCGGATTACGACGTATCATAGCTTGCAGCACAGCTTGGTCAGGCTCGATTTGCAGGAGATAGTCTGCTATGTCAAGTCCTGCTGTTCGCTCTGTCTCAGTGGCAACTTCTTCAAGGTAGTTGAAGATGCTTGCCTCGATACCGAGATTGCGGAGCTGTGTCAGCTTCTGCCGCCACTGGTCGGTCGCGCCGATGTCGGGATACAGGATAACCTGATGGCTTTTGAGAACACGGAGTGCATCGGTATTGAAGCATCCGTTTTTACCGCCGGAAGCGAGCCACACATATTCAGGCAAATAATATGCTGCCACAAGGGCGGTCTTTTCGCTTTCGACTATGGCAACAGGCTTACCTCGGTTCATCGGCAAGAGATGTTCTCCGAAGAAACACTGACGCAGATTGAAATCGGGCAGTCGGAGCAATGAATGAACCCATGTAACATGGTTGAACGGTTCCTTCACGCGCTTACCTGTCTCGGCATCGTAGAGCATCACCTTTCCGGTATGGACACCACCGTTGATGTCGGTCTGCCAGAACACGCATGACCCCGGCCAGTGCTTCGACGTGCCTACGCGATAATCCTTCATCAGTCTGAGAGCGTCCTCGGCTCCGAATTTGGAGCGGAGAAACTGATAGAGATTGTTCTTCTCATATCCGTGCAGAGTCTGTGCAACAATCTCTGCGCTGATTAACGATGTTGGCTTTCGCTGCTCGGTCGGCTTGGCTCGCCATGCTGACTGAGTAGTGTAATCGCAGTGTATAGGCTTTGATTGCGGATTGCGCTCAAAATATTCCTTTGGCGTGAGATGATAGCCGCAACTCTGCTCATGGTCGCATCTGCCCACATCATCAGGAAACGAGATTTGTTTCTCGGTGTCGATGTAGCGGCTAAAGCAGTGTTTCTTGTGGCAGGCAGGGCAAGTGTGCCGTGTCGCCACTCCCTTATAAGGTTGGAGAATGAATCGGTGTGCGTTCATAGATTCTCAAAGAATTTGCTTGCATTTTCTGCGTAACCCGCATTTTGGAGATAGAAAATGCGGAAAATGCAGAAAGCGCAGATGTCAGAGTTTGGAATAATGCCCATGTTTCTCACGCTGGAAATACGTACCTAATGACACCGACCGTTTGAGAAAGTCCTGAAACGTGCGTCCCGGCATACCGTTCTCTTTTGCCACGGCTATCCCTTCTTCGGTCGTGAAACAGTCGGGCAACGCGGCGATGATGGCTCTCTGCTGCTCTGTCAGCGACATTTCGCTGATGATGCCATGTACTTTTCTGGCGGTGGACTTGAAATAATCCACGAGCGATATGGCATTTTCGACGGATAAAAGGTCTATTTCTGTCCTGTCGGCTTCTCCGCAGCTCCATCTCGCCATCTGCAATATCAGACAGAACCGTATGGCATGGAAATCGAACTTGTTGTAAACGCCTTTAAGTGCATCACATTCCTCCCGATTACATTCCTCGGTGTTCCGACGCTGCCATTCGTAAAGTCTCGCTTTCGCATCTGGCGCAAACGGTAGAATGGTGGCTATGACATTTCCGTCGGTATCAGTTTCGTATGGGATAGCAACGAGCCTATCTATTATACCGGCCCATGCCGCTTCTATGTCGAAGGACGGCTCTTTGTCGCTCCACGGCTGTTTGTCCTGATTGTGGGGCATGACGAACAGCAAGCGGTCTATAAAACCGTTTGATGTGCGACTTCCCTGCGCAAGCTCGTTGAGAATACCATTCTGGATTGTCCCCACCACCGAGATGAAAGGTCGGCTGATATAGACCGAGTTCTTCACACCCTTGCGGTCGGAGAACGACGGATTTGCGTTGAACAGCTTTAGCCAGTATTCTTCATCGGAACCTTTATTGTAGCGGTTGAAGTTCTTGAACCAGCCCGCAAGTTCGTCATTCCACATACACATGCCGCGTAGATTCTGCGAGTGGATAAGCAGCATCGCTTCGGGTGTCGCGTCTGAAATCAGAAACCGTTTGCATACCGGGGCGACAGGGTGAGGATCTGAGCGTTCTTTTATAGGCAACTCGCGCTGACGCTCGTATTCCTCACACGCCTTAACGTAGGCGCGTGTTGCCACACCGTCCAGCTCGGTGAACGGTCGGATTGCGAAATTCAGCGGATGTGACTTGCAGGCTCCCGGTCTTCCGACAAGAGCCATAAAAAGTATAGCACTCTCATCCCATTTCCCTTTGAGTCGTGCGAAATGGGTGTTGCCAATGCCAAGTCCGACAGCCACAAGTATGGCCCCGGCAAGATAATCCACAGGATAGCCGTAACAGTCGTGCGCTTCCATGACGATTCTCTGAATCTTCAACGGCAACGCGCCCAGAGGAAAATCGCCTCCCCGGATGCTTACGCTCATTTGAGTTTCACTCCAATCTCGGCTGCACTAGGCATAGTTGGAGCAAGCTCCACTCTGCTCTCGTTGGCACGAGAAGTCGACAGCTTTGCCGAGTACGAGCATGGGGTCAACAGACATCTCCATAGGCTATCGGCGATAAGATGATTTGGCGCGTGTGCCGCGACTGATCTCAGCTTCCATCTCGGCAAAAGAAAGAATAGACGACTGCCGCTTGTTCTCCTTTACATGGGCTACAAGCTCACTCTCGATAAAACGCCATTCCTTTTCGCCCGGCACTTTATATGCCGGCACCTTGCCCTCGTTAGCGAGGCGATAGACCGTGGATTTGGCTTTGCCCAAAATCTCACAGGCTTGGGGGATACCGATAAATTTGGAGTTGGACTTCGTGTTGTTTCTCTCGGAGGTGAGTTGAGTGCGAAGCTCCCTCACCTCATTGGCCAATTCCCTTACGAGATTGACCAGCGATGACACTGCACCCGGCAGCTCATCGAATGTAATGGATGTGTTGAACATATATGCTGGCGAACCCACCTTTATGTGAATTCGCCAGCAAAGTACGGAAGTGTTTAAATGGTGGAATTAGGCACCGGGATAAGAGGTATTTCCACCGTCAGTCCACCATATCACCACCCGATGTCATAACCATAGCCGTCAGGCTCTTCAACTATTTCATCGCCAGGATTATAAGGCTCAATCTCCATATCCATCATGGCGGCTTCCATCGCGCTCATCGCTCTCTTTGGCTTCTTGGCGGATTTAGTTGCCTTTTTCGGCTTTGACGGCTTCTTTTCTGATGCCGTTTTCACGGTTGCATTGTCGATGGGAGTTTCCACCTCAGCGTTTTCATCAGGAATTTTGAAGCTGCCAACATTTTTATCAATTTTTATTCTGCCTTGCGTCCCGTTGCAGGTCAGCTTTCTCTCGATGGTGCAGACTTCGACATCCTTGAACGTATAAGGGAACGCCTGTTTAAGAAAATGTGCTGTATGCAGATTATATTTATTGAACGGCTTGGCTATGTTCCAGCCAAAGTGCATCATGTCGGAAGTGGTAAGTTCAGCCGGAAGTCTGATTGCCATGTCCTCTGAAAAATCAGGTACGCCGGAGGTATGGATAAACTCAGTAACGATATTGATAATTTTCTCTACGACCTCCTTGTCAACGAATGGAGACATCGTATAACCGACATAGAGAATCACATTCGCCTCTTTTTCATAGGCTCTGTCCTCTTGTCGTTTCTTTGCTTCCTCGCGTCTGCCTTCGTAGTCTATGACGATTTTCTTTGGTGTCGGAGTCTCAATCTTGACTATACCGTTCTGTGGGGCCGTCTCGGTTGTGATAGCCGATTGCGGCTGTTGGATTGGCACTGATGCCGGAGGCGTTTCAGTGATTTCTTCAGGCTTGGATACAGGTTCAATATTTTCCGGCTCACGTTGTTTGAAGCCGAGCCATTTGAACAGCTTTTCAAAACATTTTACTAATGCCGTGCCAAGAGTACGGGAAATAAACTCTTGGAAAGCGAGATACAGCAGAGCGAATACAACAAAAACACCGAGGAAGATAAGGTTGGCGTTAAAGCCACTCATTCCTCTGATGTCGATTGCATATTGGCGGGCAACTGCGGCGAGAATCAGGGCAGCTATGCCTATCCAAAGCCATATCTGCCAGTGGTCGGGGAGGTGTCCGTTTTTCATTCAGGGTTTAATTATTGTAAAAATTTCATCAGTTTTTATAACGAACACACCCCCAATGATGTTCACCGGGAAAATAAAGTGCCACTCCAAATCAATGGAATGGCACTCAATGACTGCATCGGTATTGTTCAGATACCAAGCATGGCGGCGGGTGCGATGCCGAGAATAAGGCAGATAGCACGGGCTATTCGCAATGTAGGCTCGGCACGACCGGAAATGTAGTCGCTTACTCTTGACGGACTCACTCCCAGCTCTTTGGCAAGCTGTTTCTGCGTCATGCCTTTCTCCTCTATTGAAAGGCTGATAAGCTCACCGATGGTTGGTTTGGCTATCGGGTAGTGGAGCTTCTCGTATGCTTCAACCACATCTGAGACAATGGTCAGCTCAATGGCGTTCTTGTCGCTTGCCGGAGTTTCGTCAGTAACAAGCGGCAATAGTTCCTCAATGCGGTTGAGCGCATACTCATATTGCTGTTTTGAAATTTCCATATCGTTATACTTAGATGGTTGAACAATCAATTTTATCATATTCACTGTGAGTTCCGACAAAACGGATGAAGATTCTGCCTATCGTGAATTTTATCACTACGATCAATCGGTAATTATTACCTCTGATATTGAAGACATAGTGCTGGTTGCCAACATAATCAGTGGCTGGAAAATCCTCACGAATCTCCGATAGATTATGCCACTGGGCTTGCTGGGCGATGTCATACCACCGTTCCAACGCTATTCTTGAATCTCCGTTGCCGGGCAATTCATAGAACTCTTTGATTTTTCTATGTGAGATTATGTGCATAACTTATCTGCTTGCAAAGTTAATAACAAATTTTGATATACAAAAGATTTAGCTGTAATTATTTTGTTGTTCAAAACTATTTCAGCGAAATGACCTGAGATGCCTCTCGCGCACGCTCATCTACGACTTTTGCGTAGATTTGAGTGTTCTTGACGCTCTTATGGGTCAACATTCGGCTGATAGTCAGAATGTCAACGCCATTGGCTGCAAGCAGCGTGGCGAAGCTGTGGCGCATCGTGTGGAATGTGATGCGTCTGGTTAAACCGGCGGACTTTATCCACTCTTTCAGAGGATGGTTGACCATGTGGCGTTTCAGCCCCTTAAAGACAAGCCCCTCTGAACGCTCTCCGCATAGAGCCAGTGTTTCATCACTGATTGGGAGATTCGTTTCTTCTTCCGTCTTTTCGGTGCAGAGGCGGATTAGATAGCCTCCGTCCTGACCCATCTGGATATGTTCCCATGACAGTTGCAGGATGTCGCTGATTCGTAGCCCGGTCATGCAACTGAACAACACCGCTTGTTTGAGTACGGGTATCTTGCAGGGTGTGGCGACAAGCTGCTTGACTTCGGCGAGGGTAAGAAACTCCTTCTTGACCTCCTTCCACTCAATCTTTTCCAGAAAGTCATTGAGATTTTCGCGTATATATTTCTCCTGATAAGTGATTTTCAGCAGAGCGCGGAATGTTGACCAGTATCCCGCTGCCGAATTATGGGATATGGGTCCTTTGCCATTGTTGCGCTGACGCTGGGCGGTGAGAAGATAATTGCGGAATCCCTTGCAGAAATCCACCGTCAGGTCGCCGAAAGTGCATTTGCCCTTACAATAGATAGTGAAGTGACGCAGAACGCAATCCCATTTCTGGTATTTCTGACGGCACTTCTGTTTGAAGTAGGCGAGGAAGTCCATGCGCAGCTTTTCTTTATCGAGAAAGTCAAACTGCTCGTTGAGGAGTTGCTCGAAGCGGCGGCAGCGGATAGCCTCCGCCTTTTCCTCCATAGAGGCGTTGAACTGTTTTTCGCGCTCATTCTTGGGCGAGGCGTAGATATAGATGCCGAGGGTTTCACGGCGGCTCATCCGGTTGGTGTGGGGATTACGGATGGCAGGATAGAAATCGAGATAGAGCGAGATGCGTCCACCCGATATAGCCTTCTTACGAAGGAAAACTTTGGTGCATGTATTCATGTGCGTTGTGAATTAAAAGATTTGATGCGAAGGTAGGAAGTGTTCAAACAGTGGACTCAGACACCCGGTTTCGGGGTATTTCCACCGATAGTCCACCACAAATCCACCGCATCATATCGTAGGTGGAGCAAATAGATTATCAAGCTCTTGCTTGGATATTTTGATGATTCTGCCAACCTTAACCTTACTTATGCCGTAGGTCTTGATATAATGGTAAAGTTGGTCGCGGGTCATGCAGTATTTTGCCATTGCCTCCTGCATGGTGTAGGTGTCCGGCTCATCGACGGCAATACCTTTGGCTTTGTCGAAATGCCATTTTGAATGCCGAGCCTCGCAGCCGACCTTATTCTTCGGAATACTCTCTTTCGACACAAGAGTATAGATTGCCGAGAGAGTCATGCCATAACGCTCCTGTATCTCTGCTGCCGTGTACCATTCGGTAATTTCTTCTTTCGGGGCTGACTTGGCAAAGAACCGGTCGATGTGCGGTTTACTCCAGAGTGTTTTGCCTCGTTGGGTGATTTTCGGAAAGTTGTTTTCTTTCGCCGCCTTGAATAGCCATGAATTGCTGATGCCGAATTTCTCCAGCACTTCTTTCGTGGTGTAGAATTCCGTTATCGGTTGTTTCTCTTTCGCCGGTCTCAGCTGATAAATATGCGAGCCGTCAAAGAGGGCATTAAGGCTCTCCCTGCTGATAAGAGTTTTCCCCTTGAACTGGAAACAGGGGATAGAGTTTGCGGCGAGATAGTTGTAGATTGATCCCCGGCACACTCCGAGGAGTCGGGCGCATTGGGCAGGAGTTATGAATAGGCGTTTATCATCGCTCATTTGTGGCGATGATGCCTTGGCTTGTTCCCGCTCGACATGCTCTTTGCGCTTCGCATCCTTATAGGCGTGTTCGGCGCATCTTTTACAGCAATAGCGTGTCGTGCATTTTCTCGCTGTGAACGTGCTGCCACACCATTCACAGGTCTTTGTAATTTCGATTGTGCTGCTCATTTTACGCTGTTATTTCTGTTAATATTCTGTTAAAAGTGTCTAACCGCGTCTATTGGTGTCTAAGGGTGTCTAAATCCTCCACAACCTCTCTGACGGGTTAGTCCCGATTGAGTGACGAGATACAATCGGGATACAAAAATGGGCGTAAAATCGAGCAGAAACGGTAAAAACCGAGTAATGCGACAACAAAAATGGCACCCCGTAAAGAGTGCCATACTAACAGATTATGCTAAATTGTAATCGTTTCTAACTATATAGTCATTTTCCGATGCAGAAGCGGGTGAAGATGGTTTGGAGGAGGGTGTCGGTGGTGATGGCGCCGGTGAGAGTGGCGAGGTGGTGGGTGGCCAGGCGGATGTCTTGGGCCAGCAGGTCGCCGCTGAGGTCTTGGCCGATGGCGTGGAGGGCGCGCTCAAGTGCGGCGGCTGCCTGTGCGAGTGCCTGTGCTTGTCGGGCGTTGGTGATAATGATGCCTTCGGTGTCGGCTTTTTCGGTGGGGCCGGGTGCGGTTTGTAACGCCCCCG
>OGOU01001682.1_pt1 | contig 16763 bp, 19 predicted proteins | sample 1552721 | NCBI WGS metagenome assembly OGOU01 (sample SAMEA2580176, study PRJEB22360) | human gut metagenome | biome: human gut; feature: human-associated habitat; material: faeces | place: Denmark | collected 2008/2010
CAGGAGCTTGCGTTTTCCTTTGCCAAAATGGAGGCAAAGGACTATCGCCCGCAGCAGCGGCAAAAGCTCTGCGAGCTGGCGTGGAAGCTGCTGTTCGAGGACAAGGCTGCCCCGGAGGATTCGCTCCCGGCATGGGCAGATGCTCTGACCGCCGCATGGAACCACCCCCAGCCCGATGCTCGGAGCCGGGAGATCTTTCTTGCCATCTACGAAAACCTCCCGGAGCCGGAGTTCAGCTTGCAGACCATTGCACAGCAGCGGCTTTTCATGAGCGAAGATCACCTGCGGCGCATCTTCTCCCAGATGACCGGCAACCGGTTCTCGGCGTATCTGGAACACTGCCGCATCACACAGGCCCGGCGGCTGCTGGAATTTCAGCCGGATATGAAGATCAGCCGTCTGGCGGAACTGGTGGGCTACCCGCTGGACGGACAGTATTTTTCCAAAGTATTCCGTAAGATCTGCGGCGTGACACCGACGGAATACCGGAACCATCATTGAACAGGCTGCTTTTGAATGTCGGTTTTTTCCAAGAGAAAGACCGACATTTTCCATTTTGTTTTTGAAAAAAAGCGATACAATAAAAGCAACAAAAGGGTGCGTACCATACAGGGAGCGACGGCTCCCCCGTAACAGAAAACACGAAGGAAAATGGAGGAAATTCTCATGAAGATCTCTCGCAGAAACTTTCTGAAGGTCGCCGGTGCTGCCGGTGTGGCATCCGCACTGGCCGCCTGCGGCGGCGCATCCAGCTCCACCGCTGCTTCTTCCGGCGCAACCAGCGCCCCCAACACCACCGGCGCTACTCCGCTGAAGGAGTTCATCTCCTGGGAGGCCACCAATCGTGAGCTGGAGAGCTGGAACATGCTGTACAGCCAGATGGCTTCCGACATGAATGTCACCACCAACCTGTGGGAGGGCCTGCTGAGCTTTGACTGCTACGGCAAGGCTGTGCCTTCCGTGGCCAAGGAGTGGAGCCACAACGAGGACTCCTCCGTCTGGACCTTCAACCTGCGCGACGATGTCGACTGGGTGGACGTCAACGGCGAGGTCAAGGCTCACCTGACCAGCAAGGACTTCCTCGTGGGTCTGGAGTGGGTGCTGAACGCAGCCAAGAACCAGGCCAACAACACTTCCATGCCCAACGAGACTCTGGTGGGCGCTGCGGACTACTACCAGAAGACCAGCGACATGGGCGACGCTGCTGCCGACCTGACCTACGAAGATATGCTGGCCGCCGGTGTGGGCGTTGAGGCTACCGATGATTACACCCTGGTCTTCACCTGCAAGGCTCCCTGCCCGTACTTCGATACCGTGGCTGCTTACACCAGCTTCTACCCCGTCTCTGAGGATCTGATCACCGAGCTGGGCATCGAGGGCTTCCGTGCCTGCGATTACACCAACATGTGGTACAATGGCCCGTATGTGGTGGAGGAGTTCATCAGCCAGAACACCAAGAGCTACATCCCCAACCCCAACTACTTTGGTGCAAACGATGTGTCCCGCTTCGACCGCTTCACCGTTACCATGATCAGCGACGGCACCGTTACCTTCCAGCTGTATCAGAACCGTGAGCTGGACGAGATGGATGTCGGCGAGAGCACCCTGACCACCATCCAGGCCGATCCCAACAGCGAGTACAATGCTCAGCTGTGTGAGAAGCGCCCCAAGAAGTACAGCTACCAGATGCACTTCAACTACCAGAAGAACAACGAGGACGGCACCCCCGACGACAACTGGAATAAGGCCATCGCCAACACTGCCTTCCGTCAGTGCTTCTACAAGGGCCTGGAGCTGACCAACTGGTATGCACGTACCAACAAGATCAACCCCCTGAAGTGCGAGAACGACTACTACACCATGCCTGGCGTCTGCTACAACACCAAGGGCGAGGAGTACACCACCCTGGTCGCCAAGGAGATGGGCTTCGACAAGGAGTCTTATGACGGCAAGACCATGATCCGTCTGCGCTCCAACAACGGCGACATCGCGGACCTGAAGAAGCAGGCTATGGACGAGCTGAGCGCCGTCGGCGTCACCTTCCCCGTCCACGCTGCTTACTACATCATCGCCGGCAACTCCACCGCTCTGGACAGCGCAACCGTCCTGAAGCAGTGCTTCACCGACAGCTTCGGCGATGACTTCATCGTGCTGGACATCGAGACCTTCGTCTCCTCCACCATGAAGGAGGTCGTGGCACCCAAGCTGCAGAGTTTCGTCCACATGGGCTGGGGTGCTGACTTCGGCGATCCCATCAACTTCCTGACCCAGATCATCGTCCACGACGACAACGCTTACTACAGCTGCAACATGACCAACATCGAGGGCATCGCCGAGAACGGTGCCGCCGATTACCAGAAGGATCTGGTGGCTGCCTACGAGCAGTTCACCGACCTGGTCAACGAGGGCCGCGTCATCGTCAACGACACCGATGCACGCTACGCTGCCTTCGCAAAGGCTGAGGCCTACTTCCTGGAGGAGAACCTGATCTTCCCCACCGTCTACGATGTGACCTGGTGCCTGACCCACGCCAACGAGTACAGCAAGATCAACGCCATGTACGGCCCCTGCAACTACAAGGCTGTCAACTGGGAGACCAGCGAAGAGGCTTACACCACCGAGCAGTACGAGGAGTTCGCTGCTGCATTCGATGCTGCCACCAAGGCCTGAGTTTTCCACCGCACCCCAAAATAAAAGTTAAAGGTTCGATAACATGTTAAAATACACGGTTAAGCGGCTGCTCCAGTCGCTTGTCACAATCTTTTTGATCGCAACAGCCGTCTTTTTGATGATGCGCTGTCTGCCGACGGACTACTACTTCACTGAGGAACAGCTCATGAAGTTCACCGATCAGCAGAAGACCGCTGCTCTGGAAGCAGCCGGCCTGACCGACCCCATCCCCACCCAGCTGATCAAGTTCTACAACGATCTGCTGCATCTGGACTTCGGCACATCCCGCCGCATCCAGAACGGTGCATCGGTGGTCAAGGTCATCGGCAAAAAGTTCGGCGTCTCGATGCGCCTGGGCCTCACCGCCTCCGGCATCTCTCTGGTGCTGGGTGTGCTGATGGGCATTCTGCAGGCCGCATTCAAGGACAAAGTGTTCGACTGGATCGGCACGGCTTACACCGTGTTCGTCAACGCAGTTCCTTCTCTGGTCTCGTATTCGCTGGTCCTGGTCTTCGGCTCCAAGTACCTGGGCTTCCCCACGCTGTACTCCACCCGCAATGTGGGTGCGTCCAGCGTGCTGCCCATCACCTGCCTGTCGCTGGCTTCCATTGCAGGCTATGCCCTGTGGACCCGCCGCTACATGGTCGATGAGCTCACCCGCGACTACATCAAACTGGCGCGTGTCAAGGGCCTGAGCTCCCGCGAGATCATGTTCAAGCACGTGCTGCGCAATGCCATGGTCCCCATGGTGCAGTATATCCCCCAGTCCATCCTGCTGACGGTCGGCGGCTCTCTGCTGATGGAGCGCTTCTTCTCCGTCCCCGGCATGGGCCCCCTGCTGACCGACGCCATCCAGCGTTATGACCTGAACGTCGTGCAGACGCTGGTCATCCTGTATGCCGTTCTGGGCATCGTGGGTGTTTTCCTGGGCGACGTGCTGATGATGGTGGTCGACCCGCGTATTACTCTGACCGGAAAGGAGGAAGCTCGCTGATGGCTAAGGCATCGGATTTTGAGGGCAAGAAGCAGGACGAACTGTTCTACTTCGTCGAATACTCTCCGGAAGAAGCCGAGCGCATCGGCTATTCCAACTATTCCTACTGGGGTTCCGTCATCCAGAACTTCCTCAAGCAGAAGGTCGCTGTCTTCTGCCTGATCCTGTTCCTGGCACTGAGCGTGTTCTCCTTCATCGCACTGGCCATTGGCAAGTACGATTACACCACCCTGATCTCGGATACGAGCAAGGCATTCATCAACCCGAACAGCGAATACTGGTTCGGCACCGACAACCTCGGCCGTGACTACTGGTGCCAGGTGTGGTACGCCACCCAGGTCTCCATCCGTCTGGCTCTGGTCGTTGCCGTTGGCGAGAGCATCGTCGGCGTCATCTTCGGCCTGATCTGGGGCTACGTCCGCAGCCTGGACCGCTTCTTCACGGAGCTGTACAACCTGATCGACAATGTGCCCTATATCATCTATATGACCCTGATCGCCCTGATGGTCGGTCAGAGCTTCTGGATCATGGCCATTTCGATGATCGCCATCAACTGGCTGTCCATGGCGCGCCGTGTCCGTAACATGGTCTTCATGTTCCGTGACCGCGAGTACAACCTCGCTTCCCGCTGCCTTGGCACCCCGCTGTGGCGTGTTCTGACCAAGAACATCCTGCCGTATCTGGTCTCTGTCATCATCCTGCGCATGGCGCTTTCCATCCCCGGCACCATCAACCTGGAGTCTACGCTGTCCTACCTGGGCCTGGGCCTGGGCATCGACACCCCGTCTCTGGGCCTGCTCCTGAGCAAGGTGCGCGGCTTCTTCCTGGATTACCCGTACCTGCTGGTCTTCCCTGCATCCATCGTGTCCATCATTTCGATCTCGTTCTACATCATGGGCAACGCTTTGTCGGATGCGGCAGACCCGCGCAACCACGTTTGATAGATTGGAGAGAGAAACGTAAATGGATAGAAAACCGATTATCTCTGCCAAAGACGTGGAGATCACTTTTAGCCTGCGCGGCCGCAAACTGAACGCCATCCGCAAGTGCTCGCTGGACCTGTATGAAGGCGAGACCCTCGCCATCGTCGGCGAGTCCGGCTCCGGCAAGTCCGTGTTCACCAAGACCTTTGTGGGCATGCTGGATGCCAACGGTACCATCACCGGCGGCTCCATCCTGTACGAAGGCCGCGATATGACCAAGTTCACCGAAAAGGACTGGCTTGGCGTCCGCGGTAAAAAGATCGCCATGGTCATGCAGGACCCGATGACCAGCCTGAACCCGCTGAAGAAGATCGGCAAGCAGATTCAGGAGAGCATCGAGCATCACCAGGGCCTGAAAGGCGAAGCCGCCAAGAAGGCCGCCATCGAGATGCTGGGCAAGGTCGGCATCCCCGACCCGGAGCGCCGCTACGAGCAGTATCCGCACGAGTTTTCCGGCGGTATGCGCCAGCGTGTCGTCATCGCCATTGCAGCGGCCTGCCGCCCGCAGATCCTGATCTGCGACGAGCCGACCACCGCACTGGATGTGACCATCCAGGCGCAGATCCTGCAGCTCATCCGCGATCTGCAGAAAGAGCTGGGCATGTCCGTCATCTACATCACCCATGACCTGGGTGTTGTGGCCAACGTGGCAGACCGCGTGGCCGTCATGTATGCCGGCCAGATCGTGGAATACGGCACCGTTCAGGAGATCTTCTACGACGCATGGCATCCCTACACCTGGGCACTGCTGCAGGCTCTGCCGCAGCTGGGCACCAAGGGCGAGAGCCTGCCCACCGTGGATGGCACTCCCCCGAACCTGTTCAACGAGATCCATGGCGATGCTTTCGCCCCCCGCAACAAACACGCGCTGGCTATCGACTTCGTGGCAGAACCTCCGTTCTTCCAGGTGTCCGAGACCCATGCAGCAAAGACCTGGTATCTGGACCCGCGCGCGCCCAAGATCGAGCGCCCGCATTCCATCCAGAACCTTCGTGAGAAAATGGGAAAGATGGGAGGTTCCAACTTAAATGGCTGAGCGTGAAAAGCTGATTGAGCTGAAAGACCTTCAGATCACCTTTGGCTCCGGCAAAAAGAAGTTCGTGGCCGTGGACCACGTCAATTTTGACATCTACAAGGGCGAGACCTTCTCGCTGGTCGGCGAGTCCGGCTCCGGCAAGACCACCATTGGCCGTGCCATCTGCCGCATCAACCCGACTTCCGGCGGCGACATCTTCTTCAAGGGCCAGAAGATCAACGGCAAGATCTCCAAGGAGCTGGACCGTGAGGTCATCCGCAAGGTGCAGATGATCTTCCAGGACCCCATGGCCTCTCTGAACGAGCGCGCCAAGGTCGAGTACATCGTGGCCGAGGGTCTGCTGAACCACCACCTGTACAAAGACCAGGACGACCTGCACAACAAGGTCATGGACGCGCTGCACGAAGTCGGCCTGCTGCCGGAGTTCGCCTCCCGCTTCCCCCACGAGTTCTCGGGCGGCCAGCGTCAGCGTATCGGCATCGCCCGTGCGCTGGTCATGGAGCCGGAGTTCATCGTGGCCGACGAGCCCATCTCCGCACTGGACGTCTCCATCCGTGCGCAGGTGCTGAACCTGCTGAACAGCATGAAGAAGTCCCGCGGTCTGACCTACCTGTTCATCGCCCACGACCTGTCGGTCGTCCGGTTCATCTCGGACCGCATCGCCGTCATCAGCAAGGGCCGCATCGTGGAGCTTGCAGAGGCTGAAGAGCTGTTCCTCCACCCCCTGCATCCCTACACCAAAGCCCTGCTGAGTGCCGTTCCCATCCCCGACCCCGCTCTGGAGAAGAACAAGAAGCTGCTTGTTTATGATCCGTCCATCCACGATTACAGCGTGGAGAAGCCGGTCTGGGAAGAGATCGCCAACGGTCACTTCGTCTATGGCAACCAGCGCGAGCTGGAAGGCTACCGCAAGGAGTACGAAAGCCAGCTTTAAGCTGAACCGCTTTCCGGTATTTTAACACAAATGCCCCGCCGTTTGAGGGAGACCTCAGCGGCGGGGTTTTGTGTTTGACACAGCATCGTCAAAATGATATAATAACAATGAGAAAGACGCATTCGTTGCGTCCGCATTCTCAACAAGAACCGAAAGAGGTGGAGATACGATGACAACTTTGAATATTCCGATTGATGAAAAAGTCGAAAAAGAAGCGGAAGAGCTGTTCTCTGATTTTGGTCTTGATATTCCTACGGCTGTCAACATCTTTCTGCGGCAGTCCATTCGTGAAAACTGTATTCCCTTCAACATTGAGCGGGAAGTTCCAAATGCCGACACGATCGCTGCCATGCGAGAAGCAGAAGATATGAAAAAACATCCTGAAAAGTATAAAGGCTATCACGATGTGGATGAAATGATGAAGGATCTGTTGGCATGAAATACGAGATTAAGCCTTCTTCACGATTCAAAAAGGATATGAAGCTGGTCAAAAAGCGTGGTTACGACCCCCGACTGATTGAAACTGTCATCAAAACACTTGCCAATGGGGAGCCGCTGGACAAAAAGTACAGAGACCATATCCTCGTCGGTGATTATTCCGGCTTTCATGAATGTCACATTACACCGGACTGGCTGCTCATCTACCAGATCTACGATGAGGAGCTCTATTTACTTTTGTCCCGAACTGGAACACACAGCGATCTCTTTTAATGATGAAAACAGCAGCGCCCCGCAAGGACCTTCTTAGAAGGCTCTGCGGGGCGCTGCTATGTGATTCAGGAGATCCTCCCGAAAAAGAGAATGCTTACTCCACGATGATGCTCTTACCGGTCATCTCTGCGGGGACAGGCAGGCCGATATAGGGCAGCATGGTGGGCGCAATGTCGGCCAGGCAGCCGCCCTCGCGCAGCTTCACATCGCCGCAGCCGATGGCCACAAACGGCACCGGGTTGGTGGTGTGGGCGGTAAACGGGGTGCCGTCCGGGTTCTTCATCTTTTCGGCGTTGCCGTGGTCAGCGGTCAGGAACACGCAGCCACCGGCGTTCAGCACAGCGGTCACAACCTCGTTCACAGCGGCATCAACAGCTTCCACAGCCTTGACAGCGGAATCAAACACGCCGGTATGGCCGACCATATCGCAGTTGGCAAAGTTCAGGACGATCACATCGTACTTGCCGCTCTCAATGCGGGCCTTGCACTCGTCAGCAACCTCCGGGGCGCTCATCTGGGGTTTCAGGTCATAGGTGGGCACATCCTTCGGGCTGGGGATCACCTTGCGGTCCTCGCCCTCATAGGGGGCTTCCACACCGCCGTTGAAGAAGAAGGTCACATGGGCGTACTTCTCGGTCTCGGCAATGCGCAGCTGGGTCTTACCGTTCTCGGACAGGTACTGGCCCAGAACGTTCTTCAGCTCCACGGGAGGATAGGCGACCTCGCAGTTGGGCATGGTGGCGTCATACTCGGCCATGCAGACGTAGTGGACCTGCTTGCGGCCGCCGCGGCGCTCAAAGCCGGTGAAGGCGTCGTCGCAGAAGATGCGGGTCATCTGGCGGGCACGGTCGGGGCGGAAGTTCATGAAGATGACGGTGTCGCCGTCCTGCACACGGCCACCCTCGCAGGTGACGCAGGGCAGAACGAACTCGTCGGTCTTGTCGTTGGCATAGGATGCCTCGATCGCCTCTGCAGCGTTGGCATACCGCTCGCCCTCGCCGTAGACGAATGCCGCGTAGGCCTTCTCCTCACGATCCCAGTTGTTGTCGCGGTCCATGGCGTAGTAACGGCCGGAGACGCTGGCGATCTTGCCGACGCCCAGCTCATCGAGCTTGGCCTGCAGGTCGGCCAGGAAGCCCTTGCCGGAGTGCGGGTCGGTATCACGGCCGTCGGTGATGCAGTGGAGATAGACCTCCTTGGCACCCATGTGCTTGGCCATTTCCAGCACACCGAACCAGTGGTCAGCGTGGCTGTGGACGCCGCCGGTGCCGACCAGGCCCATCAGGTGGATGGCCTTCCCTGCGTCGATGGCAGCTTTCATGTTCTTGACGAGGACCGGGTTCTTGAGCATCTCGCCGTCCCGGATGGACTTGGTGATGAGGGTCAGCTGCTGATAAACGATGCGGCCTGCGCCCATGTTGGTGTGGCCGACCTCAGAGTTGCCCATCTGGCCGTCGGGCAGGCCGACTGCCATGCCAGAAGCGTCGATGGTGGTCATTGGGTACTTTGCCATCAGAGAGTCGATAAACGGCTTCTTTGCGGCGGCCACAGCGTTGCCATAGGTCTCGTTGGGGGTCCAGCCAAAGCCGTCCATGATGCAGAGCATTACGGGTTTCTTGGACATAAATGGTATCTCCTTTGATTTTGAACTAAAAAGCGCCCGGCTTCAGCGCTTGCAAACGGCGCGGCCGGGCGCTGGGGTGATTTGCGAAAGGCAGTGTGCGATGCGGGGAAGCGCTGTTTCTCAGCCCTTGGTCGCAGCGTTGACGATGACTGCAAAATCCGGAGCCTTCAGGGAAGCGCCGCCGATCAGGCCGCCATCGACGTCCTTCTTGCTCAGCAGCTCTTCGCAGTTCTTTGCGTTCATGCTGCCGCCGTACTGCACGGTGGTCGCCTCGGCCACGGCCTCGCCGTAGACCTCGCCGATGACCTTGCGGATCTGAGCGCAGACTTCCTCAGCCTGGTCGGCAGTAGCGGTCTTGCCGGTGCCGATGGCCCAGATGGGCTCATACGCGATGACGACGTTGGCCATCTGCTCTGCGGTGACATCACGCAGAGCGATCTTGGTCTGCATCCGGACCAGCTCCTCGGTCACGCCCTCTTCGCGCTGCTCCAGGCTCTCGCCCACGCAGATGATGACCTTCAGGCCCGCATTCAGCGCAGCCAGAGCGCGCTTGTTGACGGTCTGGTCGGTCTCTGCGAAGTACTGGCGGCGCTCGGAGTGGCCGACGATGACGTACTCCACGCCCAGATCCACCAGCATCTCTGCGCTGATCTCACCGGTGAACGCACCGGACTTCTCAAAGTGGACGTTCTCTGCACCGACATGAATGTTGGTGCCCTTGGTCTTTTCCACGGCCGTCACCAGATCGGTGAACGGAGTGCAGATGACGACCTCGCAGGAAGCATCCTTGACGGCGGGGATCAGCTCGTCCACCAGCTTGGCTGCTTCCGAAGCAGTCTTGTTCATTTTCCAGTTGCCTGCAATGATTGCCTTACGCTTTGCCTTATCCATGATGTCTATCTCCTTCTAATTACCTTCAAAACAAAAGAGGCGCAGCGGCGCATGGCCGCCGCACCTCAGTGATGCTGTTACGAGCGCAGATCAAGCGTTCTGGATGACAGCGATGCCGGGCAGCTCCTTGCCCTCCAGATACTCCAGAGAAGCGCCGCCGCCGGTGGAGATGTGGGTCATCTTGTCGCCCAGGCCCATCTGCTGGACAGCTGCTGCGCTGTCGCCGCCGCCGATGACGGTGGTAGCGCCGCTCTCAGCCATAGCCTGTGCCACAGCCAGGGTGCCTGCTGCCAGAGTCGGGTTCTCGAAGACGCCCATGGGTCCGTTCCAGACAACGGTCTTGGAAGCCTTGACGGCCTCAGCAAACAGCTTGGTGCTCTCCGGGCCGATGTCGCAGCCTTCCATATCGGCAGGCATTGCGGTCACGGGCACAACGGTGGTCTCGACGGGTGCGTCGATGGGATCGGGGAAGTCCTTGATGCAGACGGCATCGACAGGCAGGAGCAGCTTGACGCCCTTCTCCTGAGCCTTTGCCATCATCTCCTTGCAGTAGTCCAGCTTGGAGTCATCGCACAGGCTCTTGCCGACTTCGTAGCCCTGTGCCTTGATGAAGGTATAAGCCATGCCGCCGCCGATGATCAGGGTATCGACCTTCTCCAGCAGGTTGGAGATGACGTTCAGCTTATCGGCGACCTTTGCGCCGCCCAGGATGGCGGTGAAGGGACGCTCCGGGTCGTTGACGGCATTGCCCAGGTACTTGATCTCCTTCTCCATCAGGTAACCGACAGCGGTATCCTTGACGTAGTCGGTGACACCGGCGGTGGAGCAGTGTGCACGATGGCAGCTGCCGAAAGCGTCGTCCACATATGCGTCCGCCAGAGAGGCCAGCTCCTCGGAGAACTCCGGCATGTTCTTGGTCTCTTCCTTGCGGAAACGGGTGTTCTGCAGCAGAACGACATCGCCGTTGTTCATGGCAGCAACAGCAGCCTTTGCGTTTTCGCCCACGACGTTGTCGTCGTCTGCGAACACAACGGTCTTGCCCAGCTTTGCGCTCAGGGCAGCTGCAACGGGAGCCAGGCTGAACTTTGCCTCAGGGCCGTTCTTGGGCTTGCCCAGGTGGCTGCACAGGATGACCTTTGCGCCATCCTTGAGCAGCTTCTGAATGGTGGGCAGAGCTGCGTTGATGCGGTTCTCGTTGGTGATGACGCCGTCCTTCATCGGGACGTTGAAGTCGCAGCGGACCAGAACCTTCTTGCCGCAGTAATTCTCGTCGTCGATCGTCTTCTTACCTAAACCCATGGTAATAAACTCCTCTCAAATTCTTTTCATCGGAATCGAATTTCACTCGTTAGCGGGGCTTGCCTCCCCGTACGCTTCTATTATAAACAAAAACTGTGTGGTTTGCAAGGACAGTCAATAGATAATTTATTAACAAACTTTCCCCGTATCCCGGTGGAAATGTGTCTATTTTGACTGAAAGGCGGAGCAACTCCCCTTTTTCATGAAAAAAAGAACCTCTGAAAAGCATTTTTCCAAAGGTTCCCTTCTCTTATTTGAGATCCAGTTCCGGCGGCAGGTCGATCTCATCCGAGACATACTTGCCGTTCTTCTTCCGCTGACGCACACACTCGGTGAGCAGATACTCGATCTGCCCGTTCACCGAGCGGAAATCATCTTCAGCCCATGCGGCAAGGGCTTCGTAGAGCTTCGCGTTCAGGCGGAGCGGGATCTGCTTTTTGGGTTCCGCTGCCATCAGTAAAGGCTGCCGCTGTTCACAATGGGCTGAGCGTCGCGGTTGCCGCAGAGCACGACCAGCAGGTTGGAGACCATTGCTGCCTTGCGCTCATCGTCGAGCTCGACCACCTTGTTTTCATTCAGGCGTTCCAGAGCCATTTCCACCATGCCGACGGCACCGTCCACGATCATCTTACGGGCGTCGATGATAGCGCTGGCCTGCTGGCGCTGCAGCATGACAGCTGCGATCTCCGGCGCATAGGCCAGGTAGGTGATGCGAGCTTCGATGATCTCGATGCCGGCCTCGGTCACATTTTTCTGGATCTCGTCCTGGATGCGCTTGGCCACGACCTCGGACGAACCACGCAGGCTGCCTTCGTCGGCGATGCCGTCACCGGTGGTGTCCACATTGGGGGCCACATCGTAGGGGTAGACCCGCACGACATTGCGCAGGGCGCTGTCGCACTGAAGGGACAGATATTCCTTGTAGTTGTCCACGTTGAAGACGGCTTTCGCGGTATCGGTCACGCGCCAGATGACGGCAATGCCGATCTCCACCGGGTTGCCCAGGCAATCGTTGATCTTCTGGCGGGAGTTGTTCAGGGTCATGATCTTGAGGGAGATCTTTTTGCCATCCTGCTCCCGGCTCGCCTGCACGACAGGCATCTTCTGGACGTCGCCGCTCTGGCTCAGCACTGTGCCCGCGGCGGGGTTGACGGAGGTGCAGAAGGGATTCACCCAATAGAAGCCCTCCCCTTTCAGGGTGCCGATGTAGTCGCCGAAGAGGGTCAGCACCAATGCTTCCTCCGGCTTCAGCACCTTCAGGCCGCAGAGCAGGAAAATGCCGACGATGCCATAGACGATGCTCAGCACCAGCAAAATCACGCCCGGCACGTTATGTTCTGCCGTGAGCAGTATCCCACCCAGCACGAACACGATGATGGCCGCAACATAGCCGAGCAAGGTCAGCAGCAGCATCGTCATTCCGTTCTTCTTCGTTTGCAAGATCTTCTCTTCCATGTAAGATCCCTCCTTATCGGGTCTGGAAGTGTTTCTATCTGATATCAAAATCATATCATATTGTATTTCATCTGTCAAGAAAAAACAACAAAAAAGGCACCCTCGCCTTTCGACGAGAGTGCCTTCATTTCAAGAATCGAAATTCAAGAAAGAACGTTCAGGGGGATCAAATTACTTGATCTCGACCTTAGCGCCAGCCTCTTCCAGCTTCTTCTTGATGTCCTCAGCCTCAGCCTTGGAAGCCTTCTCCTTGACAGCCTTGGGAGCGCCGTCAACGATAGCCTTAGCCTCCTTCAGGCCCAGACCGGTGATCTCCTTGACCAGCTTGATGACCTGCATCTTGGTAGCGCCAGCCTCAGCCAGGATGACGTCGAACTCGGTCTTCTCTTCCTCAGCGGCAGCAGCAGCGCCAGCAGCAGCGGGAGCAGCAGCAGCAACAGCGGAAACACCGAACTCTTCGCAGTAAGCGTCGATCAGTTCCTTCAGCTCCAGGACGGACAGCTCCTTGACGGAGTCGATGATGGCAGTAATCTTCTCAGAAGCCATGGTAATAACCCTCCAATATAAATGGTTTTGTGTTTGTTGATTTCAGATCGTTAAGCAGCAGTCACGCAGCAATTAAGCAGCGGGCTCTTCCTGCTTGTCGGCATAAGCCTGCATTGCAACGGCCAGACCAGACAGAGTGCTGGTGAGGGCGCCTGCAAACATGGACAGCATGCCTTCGCGGTTGGGCAGCTTTGCGATGGCGTTGGTCTCGGCAGCGTCCATGACCTTGCCTTCCATGAAGCCAGCCTTGACGACGAACTTCTTGGACTTATCGCCATCCTGATACTTGCACAGGATGCGGGCAGCGGACATGGGGTCTTCCTCGTGAGCAAAAGCGATAGCGGTATCGCCCTTGAACTGCTCAGCCAGGGTCTCCAGAGAAGTACCCTTGACAGCCAGACGCAGCATGGTGTTCTTCACGACCATGTAATCGACGCCTGCCTCACGCAGCTCCTTACGGAGCTTGGTGTCGTTCTCGACGTTAATGCCGCCGTAAGCGACGACGCAGCCGGAAACCGCACTCTCAAACTTTGCCTTCAGATCAGCGACATAAGCCTGCTTCTCAGAAAGAATCTTTGCACTGGGCATTCGGTTTCACCTCGTTTCAAAAACTTGTATCGAACACTGAAACTCAGGGATCAAAAAAGCCTCTTTCCCGCACTGTGTCCGAGAAAGAGGCATAAAACAACATTATGCGCGTTTCTCGGCAGGCGGCTTAGCCTTACGCTGGGTTCCAGCACCTGCTGTCTCAAAAACAGCATGATTATTTTACCGCAAACGCGCGGTGGTGTCAAGTGCTTTTTTGAAGATTTTTTATTTTCCTCTCTTTGGCTCCCCTATTAGGGGAGCTGGCTGCGCCAAAGCGCAGACTGAGAGGTTTTATTTCTTCAAATTAGACACCGTACTTCAGGGTGTTGAGACGGATGCCAGGGCCCATGGTGGTGGCGATGGTAGCGCTCTTGAAGTAAGTGCCCTTTGCAGCAGCAGGCTTTGCCTTTGCAATGGCGCTCATAACGGTATCCAGGTTGGTGTACAGCTTCTCTGCACCGAAGGAAGCCTTGCCCACGGGGACATGGATGATGTTCTGCTTGTCCAGACGATACTCGATCTTACCAGCCTTAGCCTCGGTGACTGCCTTGCCCAGATCGGGAGCAACAGTACCAGCCTTGGGGTTGGGCATCAGGCCGCGGGGACCCAGCACCTTACCGAGACGGCCGACGCGGCCCATCATGTCGGGAGTGGTGACAACAACATCGAAGTCCATGAAGCCGCCGGCGATCTTTGCGATCAGCTCGTCATCACCGACGATGTCAGCGCCGGCTGCCTCAGCAGCAGCGGCAGCAGCGCCCTTTGCGATGGCGCAGACGCGGACGGTCTTGCCGGTGCCGTTGGGCAGAACGACAGCGCCGCGGACCTGCTGGTCAGCGTGACGGCCGTCAACGCCCAGACGGACGTGCAGCTCAACGGTCTCGTCGAACTTGGCGGAAGCGGTCTTGCAAGCCAGCTCCAGAGCCTCGTTCATTTCATACAGCTTAGAAAAATCGATCTGCTTCGCAGCATCGACATAGTGCTTGCCATGTTTCATTGTATATCCTCCTATGTGGTCATGCGGGCAGTTTTATGCCCTCCCACTGTTTATGTCTCAGCCCTCGACGGTGACACCCATGGAACGGCAGGTGCCGCGAACCATGCTGCATGCAGCTTCCAGAGAAGCAGCGTTCAGGTCGGGCATCTTGGTCTTCGCGATCTCTTCCACCTGAGCAGCGGTCAGAGAAGCAACCTTTTCCTTGTTGGGCTTGCCGGAAGCGGTGTTGATGCCAGCGGCCTTCTTGATCAGAACGGCTGCCGGAGGAGTCTTGGTGATGAAGCTGAAGGAGCGGTCAGCGTAAACGGTGATGACGACGGGGATGACATAACCCATCTGGTTCTTGGTACGCTCGTTGAACTCCTTGGTGAAGGCCATGATGTTGACGCCCTTCTGACCCAGAGCAGGGCCAACAGGGGGAGCCGGAGTCGCCTTGCCGGCCTCGATCTGCAGCTTAATGTAGCCAGTAACTTTCTGTGCCATGATAAATGCACCTCCAAAAATCTGTGGTGAGTTGCGGCGCCGTGTAGGCGCCTCCCACGAGCATGTGCGCGGTGCACACGCTCTATAAGAACCGCACTGCGGTCTTACCTTGGTAAACGGATGCCGGTTGGTTACGGCAGCTCGACCTGCGCGATGTCCACCTCAGCGGGCGTCTCGCGGCCAAACATGTTGACCTTGAGCTTGACTTTGAAGCTCTCGGTGTCGATGCCCTCCACAAGGCCCATAAAGCCTTCCAGGGGGCCGGCAGTGATCTGCACGGTGTCGCCGACTTTGAAATCGACGGTCAGCGGAGCTGCCTTCTCGACGCCCATCTTCTCGACCTCCTCAGCGGAGAGCGGGACGGGCTTGGATGCGGGGCCGACGAAACCGGTGCAGCCGCGCGTGTTGCGCACCACATACCAGGTATCGTCGTTCATGACCATCTTGACCAGAACGTAACCGGGGAACAGCTTGTGCTCCACCATACGCTCCTTGCCGTCCTTGATCTCAGGGACCATCTCGGTGGGGACCTTGATGTCACAGATCAGGTCTTGCAGACGGCGGTTCTCGACCATGGTCTGCAGGTCCGTTGCAACCTTATTCTCGTAACCGGAATAGGTATGGACTACATACCAGAGGGCTTCATTGGACTGATCTTCCATTTTTCAAACCTCCGTTTCAAGATGTTCATGCGCCGATGATCAGGCCCAGGATGCCGCCGAAAATGGCATCCAGCGCGATCATGACAACGGCAGCGATCGCCACGGTGACGAGCACGACGACGGTGTTGGTCTTGGTGTCCTCTTTGGACGGCCACACGACCTTCTTCAGCTCGCTCTTCGTGTCGCGGAAGAACTTCGCAACGCGGTTGCAAAAGCCCTTCACGGCGGCCTTCATTCTGGCCACAAAGCCCGGCTTTTTCTCGGTTTTGTCTGCCATGATGTCGTCCGCCTTTCTTACTTGGTTTCGCGATGAACGGTGTGCTTCTTGCAGAAGCGGCAGTACTTCTTCATCTCAAGACGATCGGGGTTGTTCTTCTTGTTCTTCGTGGTGTTGTAGTTGCGCTGCTTGCACTCGGTGCAGGCCAGAGTGATTTTAACGGTCATTTGTTGACACCTCCATTATAACGGTTGTTTTGAACCTCCCTCGGCTTGCGGGAGCGCCTTCAAAACAGGGCGCACTTAATAACCCCGCAAAAGAGGTGTTATCATTGTATCACGTCTTTTTCCATCCGTCAAGCGGATTTTCTGCGGTTTTTCAACTTTTTTGAAAAATTTTTCTTTTGCTTCTTTCTGGTTCTGCCCGCTTGCATCCCGCGCATAGATATTGTATAATAACAGCGTCTATACCTATATAGAGAAATTCCGGCCTTCCGGCCGTACGATCAGGAGAGATCATGATGCAATCTGAAGAGAAACTCTGTGTCGTCGTGTTGTTCGGCGGCATGTCCAGCGAGCACGAGGTCAGCCGCGTGTCCGCCGGCACCTTCGTGGACCAGCTCGACCGCCAGCGGTACGAGCTGCTGACCATCGGCATCCACCAGAACGCCGCA
>OGOU01001688.1_pt1 | contig 16715 bp, 11 predicted proteins | sample 1552721 | NCBI WGS metagenome assembly OGOU01 (sample SAMEA2580176, study PRJEB22360) | human gut metagenome | biome: human gut; feature: human-associated habitat; material: faeces | place: Denmark | collected 2008/2010
ATAAAAACAGCAAAAAGCCCAGCTAATGCTAGACTTTTTCGACAGACTGAAATCTCCGATATTAAAAATACCGGAGATTCGATTATTTATTAATTTCTCTCTTCTGCCTTGAATATTCACGGTAAAGAGTTTCGCTTATAGCCATTTTTTTAATGATATTTTTAACGGTAATATCAAGACCGCTGTTTTCACTGTAATTTGCAGGATAGATATAATCAACTCTGCCCCGTGTCAAAAGATCCTCAACCTTAGCGTCCTTTTTTTGATACACGGCAATGGAGTAACCTCCGTAAGCCTTCATCATTTTCATACAGGGCACATCCGAAAGTCCGTCACCTATATATATCATATTGCAAAAGGGTATTCGCTTGCTGTCATCCGGCATAGATTTGTTGAGGTCGGTGTCATTGGCTATGTCGAGCACACCCTTGTTTATGCGGTAAACAAATTGAGTTTTGTTTGTGTAATTTACATCGGTTTTAGGCCATACCCCGTAGCCGCTCTCATCATAAAGAAATTCACAGGCAAAAATGCTCTTGAATTCTCCTGCAATAGGAGTGCCCTCTATAATTTCTTTAAGACCCGAAGAAATTATATAATGCTCAACGCACACGCCCAGTTTTTCTCCAAAGCTGTTAATTCGTGAAAACCATTCGGTTACGCCCTCAAACAGCTCTACCTTACTGCCTGTATTGACAAGTCTTTCTCTGAGTAGGGGAAGCTTTTTATCCTTTGAGAACTTTACCATTGCATACATATAAGCAAGTATGGAGTCCATATGCTCCCTTTGACCGATTTCGTTTGCATAGCTCCAGAATTCATCTTCGGTAATGCCCAGACTCGGAATAAACCCGTAGTCCTGCATATCCTTGGTGCAAAGGGTTTTGTCAAAGTCATACATTATTGCGATAATAGGTTTTTCACTCATAACTTTTCCTCTTATTCAGCCGAATAGGTTGTGATTTCAACTGAGGTCACTATTACATCTTCAACAGGCTTGTTTGTTGAAGCATCAACGCTGACTTGCGCAATAGCGTCAACAACATCCATACCGTCAATTACCTGTGCAAATACCGTGTGACCTCTGTCAACTGCATTGTATGCGCCGTCAAGATAAGGATTGCCGCCGTTTTGGTCATAAAGAGTCTTAATCTCATCGCTGACAACGTCCGTGTTGTAGCAATATGTGCCGTACTGCTGAACAAATGCTGAGAAAAGCTCTGAATCCTTGTAGTTTTCAAGCTGAGTCTTAATGCTTTCCCACTGGCTTTCAAAAGCGGTAAAGCCGCCGTTATTTTTGTAAGATTCAGCGGTAGTCTGGTTTATAAAGAACTGACTTCCGTTGGTGTCAGGGCCGCTGTTTGCCATAGAAACAGCACCTCTTATATTGAAAAGCTTGTCACAGAATTCGTCCTCAAAGCTTTCGCCGTAAGAGCTTGTTCCACCTGTGCCGTTGGCGTTTTCATAGTCACCGCCCTGAATCATAAAGTCATTGATTACACGATGGAAGATGGTGTTGTTATATTTGCCCTCGTTAGCCAGATTAATAAAGTTTGTAACGGTTTTAGGGGCCTGTTCTGCAAAAAGACGAAGGGTAATGTCGCCTTTTGATGTATGCATAATTGCAATAGTGTCGCCCTCGTTTGGTGCTTCAAGCTGAAAACCAACCTTGTTATCGTCATAATTAATTGAAGGGTTAATGCCGACTGTTGAGGGTACAATTCCCATATCCTCAAGTACGCTGACGGCAGGCTCGCCGACTTTTGCTTCGTCACTTGTTGCCTGAGTTGTTGTTGAAACCTCAATTTTTGAGCTTTCCGACTCACTTTTTTCGTTTGAACAGCCTGTTGCAAAGGCAGTAATTAGTGTAATTGCTGCAATAAGGCATAAAGCCTTTTTAATCATATTGTATTTCATAGTGTATTAATTCCTTTCGGTACATATTTATACATCTTAATAATACCATACTTTTTTGAAAAATGCAACAAATGCAGATTTAAGGCAAAATATCCGCTTTTTGAACTAACAATACGGAGGAAAATTTTTTAGTTGATTTGCTTATCATATTGTTATATAAGTTTTTCTGTGGTAAAATAAATTAAGTTTTTATAGGAGTTATAATAATGATTACATTGAAAAAACTCAACAGATCAGAGGCAGTGCGCTATCTCGGCGGAGCAGGGATTCAGCTTAACTACCGTATGGATGTTCTGATGAATGAATGTGAAAAAGCGGTTTTGGAAAAGGCTGCGCCTGCATTTTTATATATTGAAAAGGACTTGCCGTGTGACGAGCTTATGGGCGGCAATGATATTAAAGCACATCTTGACGGCTGTGAAAAGGCAATAGTGATGTGCGCAACCATAGGCTCTGACATAGACAAGCTTATAAGAGTGGCGCAGATTTCGGATATGGCAGGTGCGGTTGTTACGGACAGCCTTGCAAGCGTTGCAATAGAGCAGGTCTGCACTGAATTTGACAGCATTATTGCCGAAAAATACAGCGGCTACAATATGACCTTCAGATTCAGCCCCGGATACGGAGATTATCCGATTGAAAAGCAGAAAATTATTTTGCAAATGCTTGATGCACCCAAGAAAATAGGACTTTGCTCAAACGATAACTTTCTGCTTACTCCGACCAAGTCGGTCACTGCGGTGTTGGGGCTTTCAAAAAATCCGATAGAAAGAAAAAAGCGTGGCTGTGCCATCTGTAATATGAAAGAAACCTGTCAGTTCAGGAGAAAGGGGCTTCATTGTGGGGTTTAGAGAATTACTGAAAGAAAAAGAATTTATACTGCTTGACGGAGCAACCGGCACTATGATACAAAAGAGCGGAGTGAAATATGACGGAGTTCCCGAAACTCTTAATATGACGCATCCCGAGCTTATCGCTTCATTTCACAAGGCATATGCTGACTCCGGAGCTGACATTGTATATGCAAATACCTTTGGAGCAAATGCATACAAGCTCGATGGCTGTGGCTACAGCGTAGAAGAAATTGTTGAAGCAGGTGTGAGAATTGCTAAAAATGCCGTTGGGGACAGAGCGCTTGTTGCACTTGATATAGGACCTATAGGACAGCTCCTTGAGCCGGCAGGCTCGCTGACCTTTGAAAAGGCCTACGAATATTACAAACAGCTTGTTATTGCCGGCAGTGAAGCCGATGTTATAGTTTTTGAAACTATGACTGATTTGTATGAGCTTAAAGCGGCTGTGCTTGCCGCAAAAGAGAACAGCGACAAGCCAATATTAACTACTATGACGTTTGAACGCAATATGCGTACATTTACCGGTACTCTGCCGTCAGCCTTTGCGGTTACTATGGAACACCTCGGTGTTGACGCACTGGGCGTGAATTGTTCACTCGGCCCAGATGAGCTTGAACCTATAGTAGGAGAAATATCAAAGTTTACAAATCTTCCTATTATAATAAAGCCGAATGCGGGACTGCCTGATCCCAACAGCAATGAATACAATGTTTTGCCCAAGGAATTTACAGAGGCATCGCTTGCACTTTTAAAGTACGGTGTGAAGGTGTTAGGAGGCTGCTGCGGCACAAATCCTGACTATATTAGGGCACTCAGGGACGGGCTTGCAGATAAAAAGTATCAGCCGACAAAAAGATGTACAGATACCGTTGTGTGCAGCTCAAGCGCAGTAGTTGAGGTGAACCAGCCCAGAATTATAGGAGAGAGAATCAATCCGACAGGTAAAAAGCTGTTTAAGCAGGCTCTTGTTGATAATAACATTGATTACATTCTCACTCAAGCACTCAGCCAGACGGGCGCAGGAGCAGAAATTCTTGACGTCAATGTAGGTCATCCTGAAATTGACGAAAAAAAGATGATGGTGCGTGTTGTCAAAGCTATTCAGAGCGTTTGCGACGCACCTTTGCAGATAGATTCAACAAAGCCGGATGTGCTTGAGGCAGGACTGAGAGCGTATAACGGCAGACCTATTGTGAACTCCGTAAACGGAGAGGAAAAAAGTCTGAGCACTGTTTTGCCGTTGGTAAAAAAATACGGCGCCTGTGTTGTAGGACTTACACTTGATGAAAACGGTATTCCAAAAACCGCAGAGGGCAGATTTGAAATTGCAAAGAGAATTGTTGAAAGGGCAGAGAAAATTGGAATTGACAGAAAAGATGTTTATATTGACTGCCTTACTATGACTGTTTCAGCCGAACAGGACGCCTGCCGACAGACTCTTGATGCCCTCCACAGGGTAAAAATCGAGCTTGGCTGCAAAACCTGCCTCGGCGTATCAAATATTTCTTTCGGACTTCCGAACCGTGAACTGGTAACAAGGACATTTTTGACAATGGCTCTCGAAGAAGGACTTGATCTGCCTATTATCAATCCTAATATTGAGTCGATTACCGGTGCTGTGCGGGCATACCGTGTGCTTGCCGGAATTGATAAAAATTCAATGGATTTTATTGCGGCGTATAACGATGCAAACGAAGCACCGGCCGCTAAGCCTGTTTTAACAGATATTGACATTATGACAGCCGTTTACAGCGGATTGAAAAAAGAGGGAGCTGCACTCACGGAGAAGCTGCTCGAAGAAAAACAGGACGCAATGAAGATTGTAAATGAAATGCTGATTCCTGCTCTTGATAAGGTGGGTGACGGCTTTGAAAAAAATAAAATCTTTTTGCCTCAGCTCATTCAGAGCGCAAACGCCGCTCAGGCCTGTTTTGATGTGATTAAAAAACACCTCTCAAAAACAAGCGGTGAAACCGTAAGCAAGGGTAAGATTATCCTTGCAACCGTAAAGGGCGATATTCACGATATTGGAAAAAATATTGTTAAGGTTTTGCTCGACAATTACGGATATACCGTTATTGACCTCGGAAAAGACGTTGATCCTCAGCTTGTTGTCGATACCGCCATTGAGCAGAATATTAAAATGATTGGCTTGTCGGCGCTTATGACTACCACTTTAAAAAGTATGGAAGAAACCATTAAGCAGATAAGAGCCGCTAAGGAGCTTCAGAATCCTGACGGAAGCAGTAAATGCGTGGTATTTGTGGGAGGCGCTGTACTCACAAAAGATTATGCAATGAAAATCGGCGCAGATTATTATTGCAGGGACGCTAAGGAAAGCGTGGATACCGCTAAAAAGGTTTTAGGATAAAGCAAAGGGGCGATTCACTTTCGGAATTTGCCCCTTGAATATTTTTGTAACCTTGAAAAATTGTTAATTTAAGCGGCTTGCACAAAATTTCTATGAAAAATTTTACAGAGTATTTATTGTGCTAAAAAGAATAGTATAATAATATAATATAGCGTTTATAGTATTTATCAAATATGGCGAAAATCGTGATATAAACTGCTCTGATTAATGTTTGGGCAGGGCTTTTGTATTTGACAAAATGACGATTTTGTTGTATAATATTGTGTATAAAATTTGTATAATTTTTGTAAATTTGTGATTTTATTTTATTACATTTTTGTGAAATAAGTAAAATCGTTGGAGATAAATTTTATTATGAGGAAAACTAATTACAGTAATGTGATCCTTATGCTGGCAGACAGCTTTATTATTGTGTTCAGCGGTATATTAATAAATTTAGGATTATACATTATTTTTCCGGAATTTTCAGAAGCCGTTGAGGGCTTGTTTTATTCCATAATATTAAATCTCATTTTATATATGCTGTATATGTTTGTTGGTGGAGCATACAGAAGACCGATGAGATATTTTAGTACCGGGGATTATGTTTTTTATTATGGCTTTAGCTCAGCGGCAATGGTTGCGGGATTCTGCTCAAGCTATAATATTGTTGCTGCGATATTTCATATCAGCCAATCTTTTATGTTCTTTATGATATATATGGCTGTGGCGACCGCAGGCGTTTTGATAATAAGGCTGTTATTTAAGCGAGCCTTTATTGATTTGGAAAAACTGGGAGTAAACGAAAATTGTGAGCGTACCCTTATAGTCGGTGCCGGCAAAGCCGGAACAATGATTCTCACGGAAATTTTTAATTCAACTGATGACGAAAACAGTCCTGCAAAAAATCTGTTGGCGGTAGGCTTTGTAGATGACGATGATGCAAAAATCGGCAAAAGAATTAAGGGCGTACCGGTTCTGGGTGCTTGCAGGGATATTCCAAAGCTTTGCGCCGATAACAGAATTAAAAATATTATTGTTGCCGTTCCGTCCTGCGAGGAGGAGGAAAAGCGAAAAATTCTTGATTACTGCTCCGAAACCGAGTGTAAAATCAAGATAATTCCTTACCTCAGCGAGCTTTTGTTTGACGATAAGCACACTCAGCTTATTACACAGGCGAAAGAAATCAGAATCGCCGATTTGCTCGGCAGAAAGCCTATTGAGTTTGACAAAAAAGAAATAAGAGCGCTTGTTACAGGTAAAATTTGTATGGTAACGGGTGGCGGCGGTTCAATCGGCAGCGAGCTTGTGCGCCAGATTGCAAAGTATTCGCCTAAGCAGATAATCATAGTAGATATATACGAAAACAATGCTTACGACATACAACAGGAGCTTGTGCTTGAATACGGTACAAAGCTAAATCTTGTAACCTTGATTTCATCTGTCCGTGATTACGACAAAATGGAGCTGATTTTCAAGGAATACCGTCCTCAGCTTGTATTTCACGCAGCCGCTCACAAGCACGTTCCGTTAATGGAAACCGTGCCTGAGGAGGCGGTTAAAAATAATATATTCGGCACGTTTAATGTTGCAACTCTTGCGGAAAAATACGGTGCAGACAAGTTTGTTATGATTTCAACCGATAAGGCGGTAAACCCCACAAATGTTATGGGTGCAACAAAGAGAGCCTGCGAGATGATTATTCAGCACAAGGCGCAGCACAGCACTCACACCGAATTTGTAACAACCCGTTTCGGAAATGTTCTCGGTTCAAACGGCTCTGTAATTCCGCTTTTTAAGCGTCAGATTGAAAACGGTTCCCCTGTAACCGTTACTCATCCTGACATTATAAGATATTTTATGACTATTCCGGAGGCTGTTTCGCTTGTGCTTGAAGCAGGAGCAATGGCTCACGGCGGTGAGATTTTTGTTCTTGATATGGGCGCCCCCGTAAAGATTACAACTCTTGCCGAAAATCTTATCAGAATGTATGGCAAGGTTCCGTACAAAGATGTTCCCATTGTTTTTACCGGACTAAGACCGGGTGAAAAGCTTTTTGAGGAGCTTCTTATGGACGAAGAAGGACTTAAATCTACTGCAAATGAAAAGATATTTATAGGAAATCAGATAAATATCAATTCAGAGGAACTGCTAAAAAAGCTTGACGAGCTTAAAACAGCCGCAAACAATAATGACAGTGAAAAAACAGTGGAGCTTCTTGCAAATCTTGTGCCTACTTTTAACCATAAGATTAACTGAAAATTTGAATTTAACGGCAAAGGAGAGAATATATAATGTGTGGTATTGTTGGATATGTCGGACCTAAGGACTGCAGCGAGGTTCTTGTAAGTGCGCTGACTAAGCTTGAATACAGAGGCTATGACTCAGCCGGAATTGCTGTCTTTGCAGATGACGGAATAAAAACTGTAAAAACTAAAGGAAAGCTTAAAAATCTTGTTGATAAAATGGCTGATGAGGGAAAGCCCGAAGGTCATGTCGGCATTGGACATACAAGATGGGCAACTCACGGCGAGCCGTCGGATGTTAATTCACATCCTCACAGCGGAGCAAGAGTTACCATTGTTCATAACGGAATTATTGAAAACTACATCGAGCTTAAGGAATTCCTTATCTCAAAGGGAAGAACCTTTTTAAGCGACACAGATACCGAGGTTGTGGCTCAGCTTCTCGACTACAAATACAACGGAAATGCACTTGAAACCATAGACAGCGTAATGGCTGAGTTAAAAGGCTCGTTTGCATTGGGAATTATGTTTAAGGATTATCCTGACAGAATTTTTGCGGTAAGACGAGAGAGTCCGCTTATTGTAGGCGTTGCTGACGGCGAAAGCTTTATTGCTTCCGATGTGCCTGCAATCCTCAAATACACAAGAAACTATTATCTTCTCGACCATGACGAAATTGCTACTCTCACAAAAGACGGTGTTTCGTTTGTTGACGAACATCTTGACCCTGTTGAGAAGGAATTAAAGGTTGCAGATTGGGATATGGAGGCAGCGGAAAAGGGCGGCTATCCGCACTTTATGATTAAAGAAATCAACGAACAGCCTCAGGCAATCAGAACAACCGTTGCACCCAGAGTTAAAGACGGACTCCCTTGCCTTGAGGAGTGCGGAATCACGCTTGAAAAGCTCAGAGAATTCAAGTCGATTTCAGTTGTAGCCTGCGGCACAGCTATGCATGCAGGTCTTGTTGGTAAATATATAATAGAGAGTATTGCGAGAGTACCTGTTACTGTTGACATCGCCTCGGAATTTCGCTACAGAAATCCGATTGTAGGCGAAGGCGACCTTGTTATTGTTATTTCCCAGTCGGGCGAAACCGCCGACAGCTTAGCCGCAATGCGCCTTGCAAAGAAAAAGGGGGCAACTACCCTTGCTATTGTAAATGCTAAGGGCAGTTCTATTGCAAGAGAGGCAGATATGCTTATCTATACTCTTGCAGGCCCGGAAATTTCTGTTGCCTCTACAAAGGCATATATCACACAGCTTTCTGTTATGTACCTTTTTGCTTTTGAACTTGCTCTTGCTAAAGAAACCGTAAGCGAAGCAGAATGTAAAAGACTTGTGTCGGCACTTATGAAAATGCCCGACGCCGTAAAGTTTGTAATTGAAACAACCGAAGAACAGTGCAAGTATGTGGCTACAAAGCTTATTACAACAGACAGCCTGCTCTATATCGGCAGAGGCCTTGATTATGCACTTTCAATGGAGGGTTCGCTTAAGCTTAAAGAGATTTCCTACATTCATTCCGAAAGTTATGCTGCCGGTGAACTCAAACACGGCACAATATCTCTGATTGAAGACGGTATGCCTGTAATTTCTGTTGCAACGCAAAGCGACCTTATAGCAAAGACTATAAGCAACATAGTTGAGGTTAAGTCGAGGGGTGCAATGAATATTCTTGTTTGCTCCGAGGCGTGTGCAAGAACTCTTGAGGACGGAATCGCAGATTATGTGATTAAAATTCCTCAGACTGACGAACTGCTTATGCCTATTTCTGCAGTAGTACCGCTCCAGATTTTGGCTTATTACACGGCCGTAAATAAGGGAAACGACCCTGATAAGCCAAGAAACCTCGCAAAATCAGTTACTGTTGAGTAATTTTGAATTACCTATTGAAAAACAGTTGCCCGACTGTCACTATTGTGACGGTTGGGCATATTTTTTTGATTTTTAGGAAAAATGTTTGGTAGCGGTCGTGCACAAGAGTACGTATTTTAATGAAACTGTCTGCTCAAATAAGTGCAGCCCACCGGCTGCTTTTTGCCAAAATTTCTTTTAAAACACAGCGCTTTAAAAAATATGCACAACGCCCTTGTAATTTTTCCTTGTATTATGTATAATAAATAATGTATATGGATTTATTGGTAAGATGATTTCTGCTTTACGGAGGCTCTTTTGTATGGCTAATAAAAGAATTAAAGGCTTTTTTGCGATATTTGTAAGCGCTGTGCTTATTATATTGACTGTTCTTACCTGCAATGCCGCAGGCACAAAAATTATAATAGAACAGATTGATGATATGACAATCCAACTGCCTGACGATATGCTGGGCATAACGAGAGAAAGTAAAAGCACAGATAAGTATTTTTCTGTTTTCGGACTTGATTATGACAGCACTATGACTGATTTCAGAAACAGCGATATTTTTATGCAGGCAATGGATAACCGTGCAGCCACAACGGTTACGGTTACTATGACTCGCAACAGCGACAGCGAGGATATAAAGAATTACAAACGACTTTCGGATGAAAAGCTCTACGAGGTGATAGATAGCTTTATTTCTCAAGGAGAATATATAAGCTGTACTCCCGATCAGGCGCAGGAAATAGTCTGGCTTATGTTTGATTTGAATGTGTCAAACGGAAGTGAAAAAATTAAGGCATTTCAGGCAAATACTGTTTATGACGGTATGAGCATTAATGTTACAATTCAGCATAACGGAGGAAATGTAACTCCTGCGGATTACAAGACTTTGCAGGATATACTTTCAACTGTTACTTTTAAATCCTCTGCAGCGGCAGACAGTGATTTTACTCTCTATATTTACATAGGAATAGCGGCTCTTGTGGTTGTGCTCTTTATTATAGTTATGGCTGCCGGCAAAAAATCAAACAGCAATAACAAAAAGAAGAGCAAAAATGACAGGATAATCCGTGAGCTATCCGAAAAATATAAGACTTCTGAAAAGCCGGCAAGAAGAAAGTCAGCCGATGACGTTATAAGTATTCGTTCGGCTTATAATGAAATTAAAAGCCTGAAGGATGAGGACAGCAGCTTTGATAATGATATGTTTGATGATTACAAGGACATTGACGATGAAGAGGTAAATGTTAAGATTTACGAAAGACCTACTGTTTCCGATGCTGAGATAGATAAAATCGTCAGCGAGAGCAAGTCAAGATTTTCAAATGAAGGTACTGATATTGAAATAATTGAAACAAATAATGAGCCGGAAACTGAAAGGTCAAGCGAAGAATCTGCCGAAAAAACCGATGCTGAGGAATTTAGCGGCGATGAATCGGTTAATGAGCCTGAGGAAGTAAGTGCAGATGCGGTCGAAGAAACTGAGGAATATGTGCCTGAATCTTTGGAAGACGACGAAGAAGACTATGAATATGAGAAAGACAGCGAGGAAGAACTGAGGAGAGAAGCTGAGAAAAATACAGACGATGATTTTGATGAAGGCTATGATTTCTTTGAGGAAAAGCCGAGAAGAATTGTGGGAATCATTGATGTTGACAGCTCAGACCTTAAAAATGCTGTTGATTATGATGTTCTTTCAGAGGAAGAAAAACGAGCTGCGGAGGTTGAAACAGCGGATAATGACAGTGCAGAAAACTTTATTAATGCAGCTGCAAGGGTAGGTAGCAGTATAAAGAATTTCTTTGTACATTGCGGATATTTCTGCACAAATGTTGCAAGACTCATCAAACGCAGGTCAGCCGCCAAAAAGCGCAAAAAAGCAGAGCTTGAGCGCAGAGAAAGAGAGCGTATTAGAAGACAGCAGACCACCGCAAGACGTGACGAGAACGGCCTTGTAAAGGTACACAGTGCTAATCAAAGATATCCTCAGTCTCAAAGCAGAGCACAGCAGTCGAGAAATCAGGCTATGCGCAAAGCACCCAGCAGAAGACCTCAGCAAAACGGCAACAGCAAAAGAAAGTAATAAGAGGTGATTAAAATAGATACATTATTAATAAAAAATGCGCACATAGTTTCTCCGTCAGATGAACTTGACAAAATTGCCGATGTTCTTATTGAAAACGGAAAAATCAAGGAAATCGGAGAAAATATTTTGGCAGACGGAGAAGTGATTGAAGCAGAGGGACTTACTCTCATTCCCGGATTGGTTGATATGCATACGCATCTTCGTGATCCCGGACAGACTCAGAAAGAGGACATTATAACAGGCTGCAAGGCGGCGGCTGCAGGCGGTGTAACCAGTCTGCTCGCAATGCCCAACACAATCCCCACAACAGACAATGCTGACACAGTCAGGTATATTTTAGACAAGGCAAAAGGCGCTGACGCTAATGTTTATGTTGCGGCGAGTGTTACAAAGGGACTGAAAAGCGTTGAGCCAACCGACCTTCTCAAGCTAAAAAATGCCGGTGCTGTGGCACTTTCTGATGACGGCAGACCTGTAGAAAATACTAAATTATTAAGTGACGCTATGAAAAAAGCTCCGCAAATCGGTATGACGGTTGTGGCGCATTGCGAAGACCTCTATCTTGCTAATGGCGGCAAGATAAATGAGGGAGAAATCAGTGAAAAGCTTGGGGTAAAGGGTATTCCTGCCTCGGCGGAGGACTGCGGTACAGCCAGGGAAATTGCTCTTGCGGCGGCTCTCAATGTGCCGATTCATATTTGCCATGTCAGCACAAAAACAAGTGTTGCACTCATAAGAGATGCAAAGAGGAGAGGGGTAAAGGTTACAGCCGAAACCGCACCGCATTACTTTTCTCTTACAGAAAATGAATTGCTTGCAAGGGATGCCGATTTCAGAATGAATCCGCCTCTGCGTACACACGATGATGTTGTGGAGATTATCAGCGGTCTTAAGGACGGTACTCTTGATGCAATCGCAACCGACCACGCCCCCCACACACCCGAGGAAAAGGCTGACTTTGTTAAAGCACCTAACGGTTCTATAGGTATGGAAACCTCATTTGCGGTATCCTATACCTATCTTGTAAAAACGGGAATTCTTTCGCTTTCAGAGCTTGTTGAAAAAATGAGCACAAATCCGGCAGAGATACTCTGTATTGATGCAGGACATATCAGGATAGGTAATGCTGCAGATCTTGCGCTTGTTGACCTTGACGAGGTATGGACAGTGGATGTAAATAAACTGCACGGTAAAAGCAAAAACACTCCTTTCAAGAGCAAAACGCTCTGTGGAAAGGTAAAATATACAATTTTGGGCGGTAAAACCGTATTTCAAGATAAATAAGCGCAAAAGCTTAAGCACTAAAGGAGAATCAGTAAAATGGCACAAAAAGGTGATTTATTATCAGTAAGAAAAGATATACGAGTTGTTGACGCAACAATCCGTGACGGCGGACTTTGCAACAATTTTGAGTTTCCCGATGAATTTATCAAGGCTCTGTATAAGGCAAATGTCAAGGCAGGCGTTGACTATATGGAGTTTGGCTATAAGGCTTCAAAGGAGCTTTTTAACGAGAAAGACTTTGGTAAATGGAAATTCTGTAATGACGATGACATCAGAGCGGTAGTAGGTGAAAATAATACCGATTTAAAGGTTGCCGTGATGGCTGATGTAGGAAGAACAGATTTTAAAAATGACATTCTTCCAAAAAATGAAAGCCCCATTGACCTTGTCAGAATTGCTACATACATCAACACAATTCCGGCAGCAGTAGAAATGATTGAGGACTGCGCAAAGAAGGGCTATGAAACAACTATCAACATTATGGCTGTTTCTAAGGCAAGAACAGAGGATATTATTACAGCGCTTGATATTTTAGGTCAGAGCCCTGTCAATGCTTTTTACATTGTTGACAGCTACGGTTCTCTCTATCCTGAAGAATCAAGAAAGCTTGCGGAGCTTTACTGCACATTTGGCGAAAAATACGGCAAGGCTGTCGGTATTCACGCTCACAATAATCAGCAGCTTGCATTTGCCAACACAATAGAGGCAATGACTCAGGGCGTAAGCTATCTTGACGCTACCGTTGACGGAATGGGCAGAGGTGCAGGCAACTGTGCGCTTGAGCTTCTTCTCGGTTTCCTCAAAAATCCAAAATACAAGGTAGATCCTATCCTTAAAATGCTTGAATATACTCAGAAGTTCAGAGAAGAGGGAGTTAAGTGGGGCTACGATGTTCCGTATATGCTTACAGGACAGTATAATACCCACCCACGTCCTGCTATCTCCTTTGTTAAGGACGACAGAAAGGATTACACTAACTTCGCTCACGAGCTTTTTGATATCATCAACAGTTGATAATAAATTGTAATACAGTTTTTAAAAAATGTTGGATAAAAGGAGAGTAAAAAATGGCATTTGACAGACTTATTGATAAAATAGTAGAAATGCAGAATCCTACGGTTGCAGGTCTTGACCCAAAGCTTGATTATGTACCGACATACATCAAGAAGGAGTGCTTTGCAAAGTACGGAAAAACTCTTGAGGGCGCAGCTGCGGCATTGTTTGAGTTCAACAAGGCGCTTATAGACGCTCTTTATGAAATTGTTCCTGCTGTTAAGCCTCAGGCTGCATATTATGAGATGTACGGTTGGCAGGGGGTTAAGGCTCTTGCAGATACCATTGCATATGCAAAATCAAAGGGTATGTTTGTAATTACAGACGCAAAACGCAATGATATCGGCACAACTATGGAGGCATATGCAGCTGCTCACCTCGGCACAACTGCTGTTGCAGACGAAACCGCCGAGGCTTTCGGTGCAGACGCACTTACAGTCAACGGCTATCTCGGCACTGACGGAATCAAGCCGCTTGTTAATATTTGCAGCAGGGGCGACAAGGGTATTTTTGTACTTGTAAAAACTTCCAACCCAAGCTCAGGCGAGCTTCAGGACAAAAAGCTTGAGGACGGAATAACAATATATGAGCAAATGGGCAAGATGTGCGAATCTTGGGGCAAGGAGCTTGAGGGCAAGTACGGTTACTCAGGCGTTGGCGCTGTAGTAGGAGCAACCTATCCCGAACAGCTTCTTGAAATGAGAGAGAAATGTCCGCACACCTTCTTCCTTGTGCCCGGCTACGGAGCTCAGGGCGGCGGAGCTGAGGATGTTAAGAACGCCTTTGACAAAAAAGGTCTTGGCGCAATCATCAATTCGAGCCGTGGCATTATGTGTGCGTGGAAAAAGCAGGGGCTTACCGAAAACGATTTTGCAAAGGCTGCATATAATGAAGCAGTGCGTATGCGTGACGAAATCATCGGATGTATTGGTGAAATTAAAAAATAATCCAAAAAATTGGTCGATTTGTAGTATAAAACACTAAATATTGTTGACTTTGTCAAAGGTTGGCGGTATAATTTAGTAGTAAGTTTTATTTAAACAATATATCAAAATATATTTTTAAGGGAGATTTTAAATATGGCAAGAGTATATAATTTTTCTGCCGGTCCTTCAATGCTTCCGGAGGCAGTATTAAAGACAGCAGCAGACGAGATGCTTGATTATCAGGGCAGCGGACAGAGCGTAATGGAAATGTCGCACCGCAGCAAAACCTATGACAAGATTATCAAGGATGCAGAGGCTTTGCTTCGCGAGATTATGAACATTCCTGACAATTACAAGGTAATGTTCCTTCAGGGCGGCGGTTCTACACAGTTCGCTATGGTAGCACTCAACTTTATGAACAAGAACAACAAGGCTGATTATATCATCACAGGTCAGTGGGCTAAAAAGGCTTACAAGGAAGCTGCACGTTACGGTGATGCAAAGGCTGTGGCTTCTTCTGAGGATAAGACTTTCTCTTATATTCCAAAGACAGATAAGTCAATGTTCAGAGAGGATGCCGACTATGTTTATATTTGTATGAATAACACTATCTACGGCACTGTATATCACGAACTTCCTGATACAGGCGATATTCCGCTTATTGCAGATATTTCATCCTGCATTCTTTCAGAGCCTATTGATGTTACTAAGTTCGGCGCACTTTTTGCAGGTGCACAGAAGAATATGGCTCCGGCCGGTCTTACAATCGCTATTGTTCGTGAGGACTTAATCGGCAATGCTATGGATATTTGCCCGACAATGCTTAACTACAAAACACATGCAGACGCTGATTCACTATTCAATACACCACCTTGCTACACAATCTATATTGCAAAGCTTGTTCTTGAGTGGATTAAGAATGAGATTGGCGGTCTTGATAAGATGAAGGAGCTTAACGAGAAAAAGGCAAAGCTTCTTTACGATTTCCTCGACAGCTCAGAACTTTTCAAGGGTACAGTTGTAGCTGAGGACCGTTCACTTATGAATGTTCCTTTTGTAACAGGTGACGCTGACCTCGACGCAAAGTTTGTTAAAGAGGCAACCGAGGCAGGACTTGTTAATATTAAGGGTCACCGTACGGTTGGCGGTATGAGAGCTTCTATCTACAATGCTATGCCAATCGAAGGTGTAGAGAAACTTGTTGAGTTCATGAAGAAGTTTGAAGCCGAAAACGCTTGATTATAACCGTATAGGTACAGGAGGATATACCAATGTACAACGTAAAGACATTAAATAAGATTGCCGCTTGCGGTACAGACCTTCTTGACAGAAGCAAGTACACTGTAGGCGACGATATAGACAATCCGCAGGCAATACTCGTTCGTTCCGCTTCTATGCACGAAATGGAGCTTGGCGATGATTTACTTGCAATCGCCAGAGCAGGTGCGGGTGTAAACAATATCCCCGTTGACAAGTGCAGCGAAAAGGGTATTGTAGTATTCAATACTCCCGGTGCTAACGCAAACGCAGTAAAGGAGCTTGTAATACTCGGTCTGCTCATCAGCAGCCGTAAGGTCACAGCCGCTATCGACTGGGCAAAGACCTTAAAGGGCAAGGGCGACGAAGTAGGCAAGCTTGTTGAAAAAGGCAAGAGCCAGTTCGTCGGTCCTGAGATAAAGGGCAAGAAGCTCGGTGTCATAGGTCTTGGCGCAATCGGCGCATTAGTTGCAAACGCAGCCGCTGAGCTGGGTATGGAAGTTATAGGTGCAGACCCGTTCCTTTCTGTACAGGGCGCTCTCAACCTTTCAAACAAGGTTAAGTATGTAAAGAGCAACAAGGAAATTTTCGAAACCTGCGACTATATCACAGTACACGTTCCGCTTACTCCCGAAACAAAGGATATGATAAACGCAGACGTTATCAAGACAATGAAGAAGAACGTCCGCATTATGAACTTTGCAAGAGGCGGTCTTGTTAACGAGGACGCAGTTGTTGAAGCTCTCGCAAACGGCGGTATGGCGGCTTATGTTACCGACTTCCCCGGCGACAAGATACTCGGTGTTGACGGTGTTGTTGCACTTCCTCACCTCGGAGCTTCCACTCCCGAAAGTGAAGATAACTGCGCTGTTATGGCTG
>OGOU01001690.1_pt1 | contig 16712 bp, 10 predicted proteins | sample 1552721 | NCBI WGS metagenome assembly OGOU01 (sample SAMEA2580176, study PRJEB22360) | human gut metagenome | biome: human gut; feature: human-associated habitat; material: faeces | place: Denmark | collected 2008/2010
GTTACTGAATCCCTGGTCCTGCAAACCGTAGACTTGCCAGCTCCCCCCCCCCAATTCAAGAGCTTTGCTGATGATTTTGCTTTTCAATGTGTACGGGAAACCGCTCCGTTCACTCTCTTTCGTAAAATAGATGCGGATACCGGCCTGGCGTGCGCTGTAGACGTTTGTTTGGAACTGTCGTATTTCTTTGAAGGTGCTGAGATAGGCTTCCATCCGGCTCATCAAGGTATTCATTTGTGGCAAGGTCGTCCCGTTCGGGAGCGATGCGCTGACAGACAGGACCGTTTCTTCGTTGCGGGTGAAGTAACTTCCTTCATAAACTTTTTGTACGAACAGGCGTAGGGTCCCGCCCAACGCCTTATCGACGATGGGTTTGATCTTCTCCTTGTACGTCTCGTTGGAGGCGAATTTATTATATGTATCGATTAGCAGGGTGTCTGTTGCCGTGTAGACCTTCTTTTTGTCTTTCGTGTCGTATTCGATTTTTTCCGGTAACAGGAAAACCGGGATGCCGAATGCTAACAGTAAAATGAAACATGCCAATTTCTTCCATCCGCAAAGGAAATCGATCTGACATTGATAGTACCGGTTGTAGTAGACAGGGAAACGTTTGAGAATGCGGTTCGTTCTTTTTCTGATCCGGCTTTTCCATGTATACTCGGTCTCTTCTCCGGATATGTTCTTTTTTCCGCTTTTTTTCCATTCCAGGTTCATCTTATCGATTAGGGCGGGAACCAGGAAAAGCGCGATCAATAGGGAGACTCCTAAATTGATGATGACGACAGCCGCAAAATCCTGCAGATTGAGGCGTATCTTTTCATCTAAGAAAAAGATAATGACCAGTGCACCTATCGTTGTCAAAGTGGCTGCCAATATGGATAGGATTGCCTTTCGGTTATGTCGGTTCCGGATATGTTCCGTCATGACGATCGTGTTGTCGATCACCAGGCTGAGTGAGATTGTGACGCCTGCCAACGAATAAAGCTGCATTTCCAGTCCTGACAGATAATAAAGGATGACAGCAATACTGAGGTTGATCGAAAGGCTGATGATGATCAGTAACAGATATTTTATCTCGCGTGTGATCAGCAAGACAAACATCAGTAGGATCAGGACGGTGAGCCCCGTACGGACATAAATCTTGTTCAGTTCGTCCTGAATGAATTCGGTCGCGTCATAGCTGGTATGTATTTCATAACCGGGTGGAAGCAAGGTACGGATATGTTCCATTTCGGCTCTTACCCGTTTGGCAAGTTCCAGCTGGTTCGCCGTCTCCTCGGCGCGGATGGACAGATAGATGGAATTCAAGCCGTTGATACGGTAATAACTCTGTGGAGCCTCTTCCTGACGGGTGACTTTTAGCAGTTGGTCCAGGCGGATCAGCTTGCCGTCTTTGTTCAGGACGGTTATAAGCGATGGGTTGAATCCGTCTGTTTCGTTTTCAGGAACCAAAGCGAGACGTATCCACTGGCTACTTTGTCCTTCTTTGCACGAAGTCGCCAACTGGGTTTCCACGTTTCCGGTTCCTAAGAATTCTTTTTGATAATACTGGCTGATCGCTTTCTGTATATCCGGGATGCTGATACCTAACGTTGCCAGCTGACGGCTATCATATTCCAGTCGCCATTCCATCGGGGTGGCACCGCTGACATCGATGCGGTAGATGCCGGGAATCCCGCTTAGGCGAGGTTTTATCTGGTCTTCGGCAAAGCGTTGTATGAATATGGGTGTGGCTGCCGCATTCAGTGTGTAGCTCATGAAAGGCCGTACTTCCTTGTCGTTCGGCCGGCTCATTTCCAGGACTGGATAGCTCAGTCCGTCCGGTAGGCTGGGCCATGTCTGTCGGATGATGGTAGACGCTTCGAAACGGGCGGCATCGATATTGGTATGCTTGTCCAGCTCGAGCGTGACATATCCCCATCCGTTGCCGGACGTGGAATTGATCTCCTTGATCCCCTTGATGCGTGCCAACATCCCTTCGAGCCGCGAGGTCACTTCCATCTCTATCACGCGTGCCGAATTGCCCGGCATGTTATAGCTGATAGTCAACTGTGGCAGCGTGCGTGACGGCGACAGCTTGATCGGCAGCAGCGGTATAAAGGCAATCCCTGCCAGTGCCACGCAAAGGAAGGTGACGATGATGGTGAAAGAGGATATTTTAGGAGATGCACTCATTATTCATTTTTTGTTACAATCCGTATTTATATTCGAACTCGTTCGAAAGGGAAACTCCCGTTTCGAAATCGTGCAACGTCAGTTTTCGGATCTTATAATAGCTCAGCCAGTAGTTCTGTAAAGCCGAAATATAGTTCCGCTGCGCTTCCTGTTGGCGGTTCAGCGACAGAGTAAGACTGTTGATATCCGCTTTTCCGATCATGAAGCGTTGCTTGGTTTCGCTGTAGGCTGTTTCTGCCAGGTCTACCGCTTCTTCGGCACTTCCAATCAGGGCTTGCTGGATATTGAAGTCGCCGACTGTCATAATCACGTCTTCTTCTACTGTCAATTCTTTTTGTTTGGCGGATGTTTCGGTGACAAGCAGGTTGTTCTTGGCAATATTATGCTTCCCTTTTCGTACGCCCCAGTCTACCAACGGGATCGAAACAGACAAAGAGACGATTTCCTGCTGTTGCAGATTTTTGTAGGCGTCCTGTATGTTCTTGGACACTTGGTTGAATCCGACGCTGGCATTGATCTGGGCGTTGAACATCGCTTCTTTCTTGGTTTTGTCTACCTGCTGCTGGGCTTCTAATATTTGCTGGCGCAACTCCAGAAAGGTCGGGTTGTTTGCACGTGCCAATTCGAGTGCTTTGTCGACCGAGATTTCCATATTGCGCGGGCGGCTTGGGAGGCGCAGGCGTATTTCTGTATTCTTGTCGAAGTTCAAGTAAGAGGCGAGGCTGAACATGGCACGTTTCAGGGCGATTTCCGCATTTTTCAACGTGTTGCGTGCGTTTACGGCATCCAATTTCAGTGTCAGCAAATCCGCTTGGCTGATAGAAGCTATCTTATGCCGTTCCTGCCCTGTCCGGTACAGTGTGTCGGTCGTGGCGACATTTTCCTTGGCCAGATCATATTCCACCTGTGCCATTGCCAGAGCGAAGAAATAGGTCGTTGCTTGCTCGCTCATTTGCTCTACATTATATAATAGTTCTTTCTTGACCTTCTCGTATTTCAACGGTTCGATTTTCCGTTCCCATTTAAAAGCGTTATACCCCAATAAGTCTTGCTGGTAGCCGAGGCGGATCGGAACCGATGAGAACTGGTTATAAGTTTGGTCGCCGAAATAGCGCATATAATCCAAGTCTGTATCCAAATAGAATGTACCGCCTAAGAGGTCGAAATTCTGTTCGATCTCCAATTGCCCGCCCGCATAAAACGATTGTTGTTTTCTATATACGTCGATATCAGCCTCCGAGTCATATCGTTGGGTAAAATAACGGCGGTATTGTGCCGGCGTCAGATTTAGGGTAAGGCTTGGCAGACGGCCGGCCTTGTAAGTCCGGTATTCCCAGTAGCCGGCCAGATACATATTTTTGTATCGGAAAGCGTCCAGCGAACTGTCGGCCGCCAGTGTGATAGTTCGTTCCAGCGTCAGTGTGAGCTGCGCTTTTCCTCCGAATACGCATGCAAGCATCAACAACGTGATGACATATCTATAAATGAATTTCCTGTCCATAACTTCCAATTTTCAATTTTCAACATTCAAATTACCAACCTCATGTTTGCGATAAATGAACCAGTATATCAGTGGTATGACAAAAAGGCTGACTGCCGTACCGATCAGCATGGCCGAGATCATGGCGATGGAAAGCGGCTTTTGCAGTTCGCTGCCCATATCGAATGTGAAAAGCAGCGGAACCATTCCGAATATTGTCGTTAATGATGTCATGATGATAGGACGCAGGCGCCGCCGTCCGGCTTCATGTATGGCTTCCATAAGAGGAACCCCTTCTTTGCGTAGTTCGTTGATAGCATCCAGTTTCAGGATGGAGTCGTTGATGATGATACCGCAGGTCACGACGATACCGATGGCACTCATCAGGTTCATGGTATGGCCGCATATCCAGAGCACCAGCAAGGAGGCTGCCACATCGATCGGAATTTCAAGCAGCACGATGAGCGGCTGCAGGAAACTTTCAAACTGGGCTGCCAGGATGAAATACATCAGCAGGATCGAAATGAACAAAATCACGACCAGCTCGTTCAGCATCTGCCGGTTGGAAAAGAAACTTCCTGAAAAATCGATATCCCAGTCAGTATCGATTTCTTTTTTTACATTTTCCATCAACTGTTCGGCATTGTCTATATCATAGAAACTGAATGGAATGTATTCTCCGTTCTTTCCTGCCGTGATCGTTTTCAAGTCCTCTCCCGGAGTGACACGCACCAGCGATTGCAGCGGGATATATCGTACGTTGCCTTCCATGTCAGGAACAGTGTTTACCAATGTTTTCTGTAAGACCTCGTTAACCGTTTGTTCTTCCCCGGCCAATGCGATTGGCAGATATTGTTGGTAGGAGCGGAGCGTTGCTACTTCATTCTCTTTGAATGCCGTTTTCAGCAACCGGTACACTTCGTTGTAGTCGACGTTATAAAGCAGAAGTTTCTGTCTGTCTATTGTGATATTTAACTGATTGTCGAAGGTGATACCGACAGGAGTATGTCCTGTTTTCGCCTCGATTTGCTGTTCTATTTTATTCAAGACGGAGGCTTCCGGTGCTTCAGATTTATTGCGGGTGTGCAATTCGGCGACAATGTCGGCTTCACCTGTCACAAACAGCTTTTCAAATACTGTTTCGGGAGGCGAGAAGGATATCACTGCCATCGGGTAATGCGTTTTGATCCATTTTTCCACCGATTTTTGCAAAGGAGCGATTCCGGTTGGTTTCTCCGTCTTGAAATATAACTCGCTTTCGGAAACCGACATCTCGCGATCCCGGTTCAACAGGAATTGCTGCTGCCCGACATAGGCCGTGTGTTCTTGTACCTGATTGTCGATAGAGGCGAATAACTGGCTGACACGGCTCTGGTTTTCATCGATATGGATGTTTTCGTTCCATTCCACATGAGCGATCAGTTCGTTCTGGTCTATCTCCGGCATACGGCTTTTCGGTATTTCGTAGAACAGAAAGGCGCAAAGCGGGAGCGTAATGGCAATGAAAATCAGGCTTGCTGTTTTGTGACGGAACACAAAATCCACTCCGGTATCATAGAAGCGGTCCAATGTATGCTCTTTTACCAGATTGTTGATTCGCATATTGAAACCCTTATGTTTGATGTCCGGAATACTGTATACCAGTTTGTAGAGTACCGGCAGCAGCATGATTCCCGTGAAATAGGAAACCATCAGACCGACGGTGACGGCAAAGGCTTGGTCGAAGAAGATCGCTCCTGCTATTCCGCTCATGAACACAAGCGGAACGAAGACGGCAATTGTCGTAAAAGTGGAACTCAGCATCGGAGTAATTACTTCGGTCGTCCCTTTATTGCAAGCCTCTTCCAGCGAGTCTCCTCGTGTCCTGTATTGGGTAATGTTTTCCGTTACGATGATCGAACTGTCGATCATCATACCCAAAGCCAGGATCAACCCGGAGATGGAGATGATATTCAGCGACATCTTGCAGAGGTAGAAAAAAAGGAAACTGATGATCAGGCTCACCACCATACTTAACCCGATCACTGCCGGGCTCTTGATATCCCCTAAGAAAAGGATGGCGACGATACAGATGAAAAGGAAACCCAACGACAGGTTTTGTTTCAGGTTCGAGATGGTATAATCCAGCAATTCCGTCTGGTTGCGGCTGACACTGAAATCGATATCCGGATAGACGGAAGCAAAGTAATCCGTCACTTCTGCCAATGCCTCTTTCATGTTATCCATATTTTCATCCGCCTGCTTAATTACAGCCAGCGTTACCGCCCGTTTCCCGTTGGAAAGGGAAGCTCCGGTCTCTTTCTCCGGCACGACGGAGATGCGTGCCAAATCTTTCAGTTGAAAAATATGGTTATTTTTCCTGATATAAATATTCTCGACATCTTCCGGTGTGCGCAGCAGTGTCGAGAACTTGATATTGTACTCGTAATAGCCGTCACGTACGGTCATGCTACCCGGTTCTATATTGTTAGATGTCAGTGCGGCCTCCAGATCGTCAAGTGTGATCTCCGACATTTTCAGCAACTTCATGTCCGGAACAATCTGTAACTGCCGTTTCAGAATTCCGGTCACATCTACCATTGCCACTTCGGGCAACTGTTCGATACGACGTTTGATCACCGTTTCGGCAAACTGGCAAAGGTCGAGGAACGATCCTTCGTTTATTTCACTGTAAGCGCTGTCGCTTTTCAATGTCAGATTCAAGCAGAATACGGGAATATCAGTGGCACTGGCTTTGATTACCCGTGGACGTTCTACTTCACGTGGCAGGTAGTTCATAGCTGCGTCTATCTTTTCGTTGACTTCGATAAAAGCCAGATCCGTATTTGTTCCGAAATCGAAGTTTAGGCGTATGATGGCAGCACCGTCGCGTGTTTCACTGTGGATGTCGCGTAAACTGGCAACCTGCATTAATTGCTGGCGGATGGTTTTTACTACTGTGTTTTCCAATTCGCGTGCCGAAGTGTTCTGGCCGGATACCTGTACGGTGATCTCCGGAATTGCAATATCAGGCAGCAACGACACCGGAATGGTGAAGTAAGTAACCAGTCCCACGATAAAGCAAGCCGTAAAAGCCATCAATACCGCGATAGGGCGTTGTAGTAGAAACTTTATCATGTATTAGAACTATGATTTATAAATTATGATTTCTGAATTGTCAATTGTCCATTTTCAATTGTCAATTACTTTGACCGGTGCTTCGTGAGCCAGGTTAATGTTACCGCTTGTAATCACGATATCCCCTTCTTTCAGTCCGTCAATGATCGTATAGCTGTCGGCATTTTCCAAACCTGTATGTACATAGTTCCAGTATGCTTTGTCTTCCGTTAATGTGAATACAACCTGTTTGCCGGAACGGAGTACGACAGCGCTTTTGGGAACGACCAACTGTTTACCCAGCGAACGATGGATACTTACTCGTACATTCATCCCTTCGAACAACTTACCTTTATCGTTTACGGCAGCTTTCACCTGTACCATCCCGTCTTTGTCTACCAGCGGGTTTATTTCGGATATACGGCCGCCAGCCGTGCCATCGGACAAGGCAAAAGGAGCTACCTCTACACGATCGCCTGTTTTGATAAGCGGCAGTTCGCTTTCCAAAACTGTGAAAGCGGCTTCCAATGTGCGGGTATCGATAATGGAACAGAAAACATCGGAGGTAGAAGCCGTATTGAACTGTTTGGCGAACAGGTTAGCGACGACACCGTCGAAAGGGGCGGTCAGGACTGCCTTTCGTTGTTCGTATTCGGCAAGCTGCCAAGAGATCAGTGCCTGGTCATACCCGCTTTTTACCTTGACTAACTGCATGGTTGCGGGCGGTACTTTTGTAGAATCTTCCAGTTTGTAGCCCTGTCCGATCAGTACGTCTTGCAGTTCCAGTTTGGCGCGTTCGAGTGCATCTTTGGCTTGCGCTGTCTTGTTGGCAAGGCGGAAGGTTGAGAGTTCTGCGAGCTTTTGCCCTTTCGTCACGCGATCGCCGTTCTTCACATATATCTTGGCGATCGGTTCTGCCGATTCGAATTTTAGGTCGACAAAGTTTCGGGCTGACAGTTTGCCGTTACTGATCAGTTCGTGGTTGAAATCAGTAGTATTCAACTTCATCACCGTCACCTCGTTTGTCTCATCCGGCAGAACGGTTTCTACGCTTTCTTCGGAACCTTTCTCTTTCTTTTCACCGGAGCAAGCCATCATCCCGGCCAGAATCAGTATAGCAAACAATTTGTAGTATTTCATATTTTATTGTTTTTATCAAAGTTGTTTCGCAAATATACAAACATATTTTAGTTACGATCCTTTCGTAATTACTTTTTTTCTATTATCTTTTTTACTTCTTCCCGCATTTCCCGGATTGCCGTACTTTCCACCTTCGGCTTTTTGGCCAGCACGACACTGGCGGCAGCCCGCAATTTATCCACCTGGTAGAACTCCGGCTCTGCATATAGCTTGGCTAACAAATAATATGGATACAATCTCTCCGGCAGTATCCCGATAGCCTGAAGCAATTCTTCTTCCGCCTCCCGGTAATCTCCGAGCATCTGCCGGTTTTTGGCGATCATGTACCGGATCATCGGGTCTCCGCTCAGCCGCTTCGCCCGTTCCAATACCCGTATCGCTTCGGCGTGTTGTCCCGTCTTGCTGAGGCATTGCGCCTCTTCGAACAAGAATTCAGGTTTATGCTTCAGCTTGTCATGCAAACCGTGATAATCTTCCGCAACCGATTCATACGCCTTGTTGTTGTAGATCATCTGCATCCGTCCCCATCGTTTATATGCCTCATATTGCCCTTTCTGCAAGATGAACAGACAGACGGAGGCAAGCGACAACAGACTTATCATCGTAATATGGCACACCGGTGATACGGATAGGGCAGATGATCTTGTCCGCGTCCCATCTTCCGTCACGCATATCGCCCCCAAAAACACCAACGCCACCCAAAACGACGGCAACTGCAACGGATAGGACGACACCGCGAACACCGCGAACGCCAACACGCCACCGGCCGCTCCCTGCTGCCTGTTCCGGATTCCATAGTACGCCATGTTCCCCAGCCACGCCACGAACACGATCAACCCTCCGACTCCCTGTTCCAGTCCGATCTGCAGGTATTCGTTGAACGCATATTCGGGACATCCCGCCACCCGTTTCTCCCGGTCTGTTGCGTTCCCTGTTGCGAAATACCCGCCTTGCGCCTCCGCGTATGCCGCCGGGAATCCGCCTAACCCCGTTCCTGCAAGCGGCTGTCCGGCAATCGCTTTCCCCGTCACTTTCCACATCAGCAATCGCCCGTCCGCCGAATCTTGTTTCATCCCGTAAACCCCGGCAATGGTACATCCCACCAATATCGCCACAATTGCAATAAAAGGAATTGTAGCATTCTTATACCTTCGACATACAGCTTTCGTCTTCTCCCATCCGATCCGTTCCGTCCAGTACACCCATCCGCAAGCCACGACCGCCGCCATCCACGCCGACCGACTCATTCCGGCAGGCAGGACAATCAGGATAGCTCCGGCGCATACCCAGCCGAAATAATGCATCCCCTTTTGAAACCGCAACGCCGTCCACAGGCAAACCGGCAGCACGACCGCCAGATATCCGCAGTAAGGCCCCGGATTAAAGAAAGAACCCGTCAGCCGGAAAAGCGAATGGTTGGAATAGGCATAGCCATGCAATTGCTGCATTCCCCAGACGGCTTCGACCAGTCCGGTGAGCATCAGCACAAATAAGAAAAAGAACTTCAGGCAAGGAGCCTCTGTAAGAAAATAGCGCAACAGAAACCACAACACGACCAACTGCCCGCCGAAAAGCAGTTTTTCGGGTTCGGGATCGAGCTGCCAGTCGTATGTCGCGAGCGTGATCCCGGCAAAGAGGAGCAACAATCCGTCCGGCAATGCAAACGGGATGCTTTTCCTCCCGCCAAGCCATGCCGTCACAACCGTCCCGATCGCCATCAGCGCCATCGACAGGTGGAACCAGAAGACTTTTCCCGTCACAATGCCGTTCGCCAATGCGCTGTCGCCGACGAGCGGCGTGGCGATCAGCATCGCCCCGAAAACGGATGCCAGTGCAGTCCGGATTCCATGCCTATGCAATTTGAGTTCCATGCCGGTGTATTTTATTTCCATGCTTATCCGTTTTTTATTCGATTTTCTTCATGAACCGATCCCAGCGGAACTGCCCGGTGTACGGATCGACCGATTTCCAGACAAATGCCGCCTTGCCGACGATATATTCTTCCGGCAACAAGCCCCAATAGCGCGAGTCCTGCGAGTTCAGGCCTTTGTCACCCGCCATGAAATAATAGTTTTTCAAGAAGCGGTATTCCCGTATCGGTTCGCCGTTCAGGAAAACGGTTGAATCATTATAGTTGATTTCCGCTTTTTGTTCCCATGCGATCAGCTTGCGGTATAACAGATAATTTTCCCGGTTCATTTCGACCTTGTCACCGGCTTTCGGGACATAGAGCGGTCCGAAATTCCGGATGTTCCAACTGATGACGGAGTCGAACGGGAATGCCTTATAGACACCGTCTGGAAACTCTCCCGGCAACGTCCGCCCGATGCGTTCCTGCGAATCCATGTTCCCGAGCGGTTCGTTCGTGCCGTTTATCCGGAACCTTCCGTTCCGGATGGAAAGCGTGTCGCCCGGCAATCCGATACACCGTTTGATGTAGTATTTCAGGATATGCATCTCGATCTTGTCCCAGCCGTTGGGATGTGGGAAGTTGAAGACCAGCACATCACCCCGCTTGGCTTTCCGAAATCCCGGTGTGCGGTGTATCTCGGTCTGTTCCAGCCGCAGCGTCGCGTTGAGGTCGAACAGCCGTGCGCCGAGCGTCGGTTTCCAGACCGCCACGAAATCCCCTTCGACCAGTTCCGGCTCCATCGAGTCGCTGGGGATGCGGAAGGAGGCGAGGAGGAAGACTTGAGAGAAGAGCCAAAAGGCGATCAGAACCACCAAAGCGAGAAATAGATTCAATAATATGTTAATCCATCGTTTCACAATCTATCTTTTAGATTAAAAAATATATCATTTTATATTCAGGTTGCTACAATCAATACCAGTCAATTTTATTATCTTCATCACAAACGAATATTCTTTGTTGCTTTCCCTGCGAGCATTTAATGGCCAAAAGGGCTTTTTGAGGCACATTTTCAAATTCGATAAAAACATCATTCGCTATTTTGGTATTGATAAGTTGCCAATTATTATTATCCCAATAATATAAAGAATACTCCAATCCTGGCTGAATAGAATTTCCATCACAACGACGAATATACGAAATTTTGGATATATTTACTGGCCGGCAAAAATCAAAACCGACCCAATCTTCTCCTTTGGCACTGAAATTTGTCAATTGATCACCATCTGCTATATTAGCTGCGTTGTTGCTTTTATCAAAAATCGAATTTGTACATTTGATAATGTTGCCTTGAATGATCGAATCATGTTCATCATAGAAATAAATTTCAGCCATGTCACACTGACTTGTATCAGAAGATGTAAAACGCCAATATCGATATTCGGCATTTTTATCAAGAAACACTGTGCCATTTGTTAAATTCCCTTGAGGTAATTCCGCTATTTTCTTTGTATGATCAAATTCCCTGTTTTCAGAAGTTTCGATAATACCTCCTGTTATTTTTTTTCTAATAGAAAATACATTGTCTCCCAAAGGATATTTTCGATTCAATCTGATCGTACGAAAAGCTGAAGTGTCTGGTTCTATAAATTGGATATGCTTCGAAGCAGAAGCCAAAAACGGTTTGCTGATCGGAATAGCATTGCCATTAGAGTCATACGCCAAGGCGATATAACAGGTATTCAGTCCCATTCTTTCGAAAACCACATGACTACCAGCTATTTTCCCCCAATAGACAGGAGTCCAATTATTTCCATCATAGATGGCTATAAATGGAGATTGTCCACTCTTCAATGATTCCTGCAACGAAATACGTATGTCAATCGTAGGCATATATTCAGCGGTAACATCTCGTATAAACATATTCCTGAGTTTGGGTGGGATATATTTCTCAGTTGCGATTTTCAGATACTCTTCATTGGGTTTGTACACATTGCGGAAAATCTTAGGGACTTTCAAATATGGATAATGAACTGTGCCCGGATCTGTCGTATGGGGCGCAAACTCCAAGTTTCCAAAACGCGTTGTATAAACTGTATTCCAAGAATGTCCATTATTACCTGTAGACCAATTGGGCGTAAAATCATAAGCGACAGGAATTCCTTTACTACGCATGATTAAGACAGCCCCTAAACAATACGTGGCACAATTAGAAAAAGGAAGTTTCAGTATGATATCAGGATCATAAATCGGAAGTGTCTTTAATAATCCAAAACTTTGAGGTGTGTTTTTCATTTGGTTATTCACTTCTGTTGCTGCAAAAATTGGATTTCGTTTATACTCGTCACACAAATATGCCAGATCAATATCTCCTTTACAAATATCGTAATAGGCATTCCTCCATTCGGTAAGCGGCTGCCCTTCAAAACATTTATAAGGTAATAGATATTCACAAAATTGTTCGAAATCCAGATGTTCGGCCCATTCGCATTCTCTCCATTGTTTGAAAGCTTCATCGATTGACTGAATAAGAAACTCCGAAGTGATAACCTCTATATCCCGTTTCTGTTTATATTTACTTTCAAATCTAAGACGAAGCGATTCGATATGTTTTTCTTGTTCAAGTTTGTCTTCTGATAAAGCAACGACAGAATCAATGGCGTGATAATAGTCCTCAATGCCTTTATCATAAGAAGTATGGTAAGGCATGTATCGAATCAGGTATTGGGCTGCTTCCAGTTTCTGCCGATCATCCAGTTTTGCGTAGTGCGACAAAACCGCTTCAAGCTCCCCTCTGTTTTCTCCGGCTTCCCGCAGAGCGTATTCCACATCGGTTATTTGTAAGCCGCAAGCAAAAAGCATCAAGTAGAAAGGCAACGAAAAAAACAGATATTTTGTAGTTGTTTTATATTGCAATCTCATATTCATTGTTTTAGGGGAGAAACTATATTTCAATCATTCTTTATCATGACAGGATGAAAGATATGCACTTCTAAATCTTCGGAAATCTCTTGATCTGTAATTTTATCTACAAAAAAAAGGATTCCATCATGAATCTGACACCAGCCTGTATAAGGATTGAATGTGTTTATGGGCAGTTTGATTTCTTTTATTTTATTAAGCTCATTATCAAACAGACATAAATAAAAATCCCGTTCTCTGGATAATAATTCCAGGTTTTCGTTTTTACCGAAATCAATGGCATCCACATGCAAACGGGCATACATATCACATGTCGGAAGATACATGATATCAAAAAAATGAGGATTTTCAAATCCGTGTCTTTGCCATTCTGTATAATCTGTTTTGGATTTACACTTTTGAGCTTTATTGGAAGTGTAATCGCTATCAGCTTTGTACATTTTTCCAGATCCTGTGTTCAAATCGATCTTGTAGAGATGTGATTCTATCGGATAATTATATAAAATGTAATCATCCCGAAAGTTGACATTCGGTTCACTCATGTTCGCATACCCTTTGCTTATGTCTGGTTCCGCAATAGATGGAGATAAATTGAAAGTTTTTACCTTTTGGTTTTCTTCGAGGAAAATTTCTTTTACTTTGAATCGGGGTGGCGAAACAGACCTATCTTTTACCGTGCATAGCAGCGACTGGTGCAGGGCATTGTAATACAAACGAATTGTAGACATAGCATGATTCGTATTTATGATCAATTCCTCGTCTTCTTGCAAAGAATTACGGATTTGAATACGTTTCAACACATTCCCTTTCGGATCAATCAGGAATACGGATTCCGATTCATCAGCAACCCAAATGGAGTCTTTTTGATATGCAAAAATTCCAGTTAAACGAGTTATGGCGTTAGGACCACTTGTTTGTAACGGAATTTGAATGATTTTTTTCTCCAGAAGATCGATACAATCCAAAGCATGTTCCTTATGGTTATATCCAATCAATATATGTTTAGCACCTACTTGTACCGAAGAAGACAAATAATAGGACTTTAGTTGTAATACGTCAGAAGGAGGGAAAAAAAGTTCCTCCTTCTGTATTTCAACTAAGTCATTATCAACGGTCTTTATATTTTCTCTTCTCTGAGAGCAAGATATACTAATGCAAATTATGCATAAATAATGAAATAGTAATTTGTACATGGTTATCTACAATACGTTGGACCATAACATTCAGGACGTTCACTGTCTTTAAAACGGCATTCATTTCCGGAACTTGATGGACATGGAAACAAATGATAGTTTGATTTATTCTCATCCCAAGCTAAAGCCTCGACATTTTCCAATGCCAAGTCAGAGAGTTGAACCTCATTTTTGTTTTGCTGGTAGTTCCAGCCTGCGGCGGCGATCGCTGCAAAAGCGATTACGCCGATGATTTTCTTTCCCATGTTTCTCTTTAATTATAATTGATATTCTATCACATGAAATTCAGGATTATCACTTAATCCATACAATTTATTTGTCGTAGGATTGATTGTAAAGGTGAAAATAGGCGAATCCAATGTATATCGTTGTAGAGGATTTCCTTTATCGTCAAATACAAAAAGTTGATCTTTTAGATATTTGTGGTTTTCACGATTAAAATAGATCCCAGAGTATAAAACATATACTCTCCCATTTATGGATAAAGGTGAAAAATATGCATCTCGTGATTGCCCTGAAACAGAATTAACATGAACTGATTCATCTTGAATAGTCTGTTTGATTACTGGAAAAAACAAATCAGGACCTTGTATTCTTTTTTTTAAATTGCCATATATATCATATAGCTCTATTAAATCTGTTTGTTTATAAAAAAGGAAGATCCCATTTTTATCCGGAGACAGGGTAGCATAACAGGAAAGTCCTTCTATTTTTTCAAAAGGGGTCAATATCTCTCCATATTCCGGGTATTCACCTTTTGTTTCTATAAATTTGCCTTCTGAGTCGTAGAATGATAAACGCTTTTGAGTACTATTATAAGCTGTTGTCATAAAATGGTGATTGGGTAAAATAACGATATTCCCAAAAAGATCAGGCAGCATAACTTCTTTTATTGCTGTTGGTGATATAGTATCTGAAAATAAGATGTCTTTTTTACGATAAGCAGATATGAATGGTCTTTGTGCATCTGATAGCCATAATAGGCTGTCAGATGATTGTATTTGTTGTATATGAAGAAATTCTCCAGGGCCATTTCCAAAAGAAATAGATGTGTTAACTTTCTCTCCTGTATTAACATTATACATATGCAATATATGTTCATCCATATCTTCTTTTAGAATAAGGATTGAATCTTCTATATGTAATGCTGTCGGACGCATTACCTCTTTAGAAAATTGAAGATCAGTGCCTTTAATCTCGCCTTTATCCAAGAAATCTGTCAATTTGAAAGATATGCAATTCTCATAAACTCCTTTGTTGTTACAAGAACAAAATGTAATAAAAATACATATACTGATAAATTTTGCAATTTTCATAACCTTTATTTTTTAATTGGCTATATAATATACTATTATGTAACGATTTAACTTTGACGTGATGAGATCTTTTTCATTCGGATCCAATTTCCCGTCATGCAAAAAGGATTTTAATGTTTTTTGTTTGATCCTATCTTCTATATCAGCCTCATATATGATCAATAACGGAATCTCTTTATTGTAAATCATCTCTTTGGTATAGTCGAAAAACTTATAGTCGAAATATTTGTTCAAATCAGTTGTTACTTTTTCTCGAAGAGACATGGAGCCAGATCTATAAAAAGAGAAAATTTTCACATGTCGACAATTTGATGTATCCGGAGTCAAGATCCAAGACACAGTACTTCCTTTTTTCGGATAAGCAAATTCAGTCAGTTCAAATTCATCTGGTATATGTTTTTGATCCACGTATTCCTTTGTGTAGATTTTGTAGTTGGTTTTTTCTTTAGTCGCTTTATTACTGATAGTTCTACTTTCACTATTGAAAGACGGACTATCTACGAACTTTCCATTGTTAGGGGTTGTCGTACGGCGAACACCTTTGGATGGAAATAGATTTTGCCCCCATGTGACGAAGGGAAACAATAATAATATGATGATTAATTTCATGGTATATTTATTTTAGAAAGTGCTGAAGAGGCTCCTTCAGTCACTTTCTTTATTCGACACGTTTTATCCTCTCATGTTTGGACAAACTTTTATTAAATTTCCCCAAATGGATGAATATACATTACAGGTACTACTAAAATCAACAATACAACCATAATAAGTACAATTTCCCCAATCTGTTTCGCCTTGGGCTAACGCTTCCGCATTAGCTAATGCTAAATCTGACAGCGGCACTTCATTTCTACTCTGATTGTAATTCCAGCCGGCAGCCACTGCTATTGCTACTAAAAGTGCTGCTCCAAGTATACGCTTTTTCATTTTCGTATTTTGTTTTATCGTTTTTGATTCAGTAAATTCCCTATCTTTGTTCATTCTTTTAAAGCAACAAGATAGCCAAATGATGTACTGAACTTGCATCATTCTGTTTTGTCCGGTTTATATTACCATCATACACCTCCTTTCTAAGGGGTTTCGGGGAGCTTGCCGTCGTAGTTTCTGAGGCTTTTCAGGCAGGCTCCCTTTCGTTCAATTACTGAACTTGGCCTCTTATTTTTACTTTGACAGGACTTGCTGTGTTACATTTAAGTGTGACGATTTCATCGAAAAAGCCTGTGTCTTTCGGTGTCATCCTGACTTCAATACGAAGCCGCTCTCCCGGCTTCGCTGGGCGTTTGTCATAGTTTGCAGTCGTACAACCGCAAGTGGTACTGATATCCAATATGACAAGGGGATTGTCTCCCGTGTTTTCTATTTCAAAAACAGCCGTTTTCTCTTCGGATTTCGAAAATGCGCCGAAGTCTACTTCGCTGTTTATGGCTTTTGCCGTCGTTTTGATCCGGTCGCGCCCCGGTGATATTTTCCCGGTCATCTGTTTCAAATACAAATCCCTGACAGCCAAGTTATGCACCGGATTGCCGATCACTTTCACCTTG
>OGOU01001693.1_pt1 | contig 16700 bp, 18 predicted proteins | sample 1552721 | NCBI WGS metagenome assembly OGOU01 (sample SAMEA2580176, study PRJEB22360) | human gut metagenome | biome: human gut; feature: human-associated habitat; material: faeces | place: Denmark | collected 2008/2010
CTCCCCCACCTCCACTCCCTCCACACCGTGGAGCGAGCGTAAGCTCGCGGCCTCCAACGCACGCCCCAGCGCTCCCGCCCCCCTCTCCCCCTTCCCACCTCGCAGGCTCTCCACCGCCATCTCCCACGCCATATAAACTGAGGCGTTTTTCAGGCAGACATAACGAAAAAGAGAGCTAAGCTTTCGCTTAACTCTCTGACTTTCAAGTGGTACCACCAGCAACACTTTTGTTTTATCGCGGTTTATCGTAAAATAAAATGCAATAAAACAAATCGCTCGTTATCAGCTAATAAGGACATTTTGTTTTATTTTACGATAAACCGCGATAAAAGATTGTTGTATCAATGTTGTATCAGTCGCAAGAATGTTGTAACTTTGTATCAGCAATTAAAACCAACTGAAAATGAGTAAATTCTTTATCCGTGGCAATAAGACCAGCGGCACGGCTAACCTGTATTTTAGGGTAGTCAAGCGGAAACCGCCTATCAATATCTTGCTCAACAGCTTTATTGAGGTCGATGTGGCTGCGTGGAATCGCGCCCAATCATCTGCCGATGCTACTGCAAGATATTATGCCAAAGAGCCGGGGAAATCTGTTTATCTTAAAAAGCAAGAGGTTGAAACCGCCGTAGAGAACCTTATCAATCAAGGCATCTATGATGCGGAAGCCATGCGCAATGCCATTGAAGAAATACGATTCAGGGATGAGCGTGAAAGGGAGCGTAAAAAAGCGGAAGAAGAAAGGCGTAAAAAAGCCGAAGCCGATGCGCTTAGAAGAAAAAACATCTGGCGTTATCTTGATTCGTTTGTAGATGGGATGAAAGACGGAACAAGACTGAATGGCAATGACCGCTATTCATTGCAAACATGTAAGGCGTGGGGGAGCTTCCGCAAATTGTATGATAGGTTTGACCCCGAGCATGTTCACACGTGGGATGACATTGACCGGGATTTCGTTGTAATGTTTATGGCGTTTCTGGAAAGTGGGAACTACATGCTCAAGTCTATAAATAAATATCTGACAACACTCCGTGCGTTAGTAGGCTATGCTTATAAGGATGGATTGCATGAAAATGACCGCTCCATGTTATTCTTTTCAAAGCGTAAAGTGGAAGATGATGATAAAGCTGCTGAAATCTACCTTACGGAAGCGGAACTGCAAGCCCTCTATGAAATGCCTCTCACCGGATTAAAGGAGCAAGTGCGCGATATTTTTCTTGTAGGTTGCTTCACTTGTCAGCGCGTCAGCGATTACACATCTATTACGGAAGACTGTTTTGTGACTACGCCAAAAGGAACACCCATCATAAGGCTCATTCAACAAAAGACACGCACGGAGGTTAAGATTCCCATCATCAACGACCAACTGCGTTCAATCTGCGAAAAATACAATTACAGACTGCCGTCTATTGTTGACGTGATTATTAACCGGTACATCAAATCTATCCTGAAAGAATTGTCGGAAACCGTGCCCTCATTGGCTGAAAAAGTGAAAACGAGGTTAACCATGAAACAAAGGGCAAAAGTGGATGCCGGCGAGTTTGAGGTTGAATTAGATAACGCCGGCAATGTCATATTGCCACGTTACGCTTGTGTGACTACCCATACAGCCCGGCGTAGTGGAATAACCAACATGTATCTCAGCCACCGTTATTCAATGCTCCAGATGATGCACGTCAGCGGACATAAAACGGAAAAGACATTTAGGGATTACATCAAATTGTCTTCTGATGAAATCGCAGATGAAATCGATGCGATAGCCAGTTCAGCGGAAGGGCTGTTTTAGACTGAAAATTGCATTAAAGTAAATGCTTTAATTTCTCTACGAAAAGTTAAAGCATTTACTATAAATCTCTAATAATCTTTATTTTATTCTTAAAATATTTTGAAATTTCTTTGGTCAGGCAAATTTAATTTTCTAATTTTGTAACGCCAAGGCGCGAAGGCATAAGACCGCACTACATACTTGAGAACTAAAACTCATGGGTGTAGTGTGGTCTTTTTTTATTCACCCTTTAACAGACGTAAAATGGAAGAGCGATTTTTGAACACAAAAGAGGCAGCGGCGTTTCTTCAAATTTCAGTTGGTAAAATCTACCAGTTGACAATGAAGAAAGCAATCCCCTTTTATAAGCCGGGGGGCAAACTCTATTTCAAGAAGTCTGAGCTTATAGAATACATCAACAAGAATAAGCAGGCATGAACGAATTGACACAAGCGTTTAATGCGGCTCCCGATTCAGTCTTTTGGGAGAATCTGACAGATGCTATTGCCGACAAGGTTACAAATCGTGTTTTGGAAGCCATAAGCGAAACCAAACCTCGATATTATGGGCGTAAGGAAGTGGCAGAAATGCTCCACATCTCGCTACCCACACTCGCCCGATTGATGACTGATGGCATCTTGGTCGGAAAAGAAATCAGTGGTCGCATCCTCTATGATGCAGCAGCCATAGATAAAGCCGTTGCGGAAAATCAGCAGTTCAGATACCGCAAAAAGAAATAAAAAGCGAAAGCCGACACATGGCCGGCTCTACACTATAAGAGAGACGTTGTATGAATTGCTTTTATTCAATGCAAAGATACTCATTTTGTGGCGTTTATACAAGTCTTTCAGCTGAAATAATAAAAGTGAAACCTTTTAAACAAACAAAAAGAGTTAAAGCGAATACTTTATCATCAGAAAAACGGCAATCGCAGCTTGAGCGCGTTGTCGATTGCTTCATGGAACGCCCTCGCACTATGCTTGACGTGGCGTTAACGACAGGGATATTCCGTGCTAATATCTGCCGTTATGTTTCTAAACTTCGTGTGGCCGGTCGCATCCAAATCCATCATTTCGGAATAGATACAATAACGAAATGCCCGGCTGGATTCTTGACTACCAATCCGACGTTGTTCAAACCATCCATGTCTAACCAGATAACATTTGAATAATATGGCAGAATATCTAAATGGCTGGGTGAAATTGCATCGCCGAATCGTTGATTGGGAATGGTTTAAGAAACCTGAAACGCTTTCCCTCTTCATCTATTGCCTTACACGTGCGAACATTGCTGACGGTTCATGGCGTAATATTGCTTATAAACGAGGTCAGTTTATAACCTCTCTTGATACGATACGGAAAGACACAGGGTTATCAATTCAACAAGCAAGGACGGCTCTAAAACACCTTGTGTCAACGGGAGAATTAACATCCGAATCAACAAACAGATTCACCATAATAACGGTTTGTAAATATGATGATTACCAATCTATGCCGGAGGATGTCAACACGCTGAATAACAATCAAGCAACATGCAATCAACACGCCAAAACAAAAAATAGTAACAAACAATCAACAACAGGAGAAGAAGAAAAAGAAGATGTAGATATAAGAAGAGGAAAAACCAAAAGAAAAATATCTTCTAAAGAAGATAAAAAGAAATCTTGCTTTACGCCACCAAGTTTTGAAGAGGTGGATGTCTTTATCCGTAGCGAGTCACTTAGTAAAGTTGATGCAAGAGCGTTTTATGATTATTATTCAGATAGGGGTTGGAAGTGCGGCGATAGGCCGTTGAGAGATTGGAAAGCGAAATTGCGAGAATGGCAAAGACGCACATTCGCCAACACAAATAGCGGTAATGGTAATTGGCGAAATGGGGTTGCTCCAGCCGGATATGGCGTCATCTTGCCAGACGGAACTGAATTTCATTAAAAGCTAACGGAATTAGAAGACGTAAAAAAGAATAGAATTTGAAAAAGAAAAATGATTACACATCTCCCAGCTTCCTAAATCAAGTATGGGAACTGGCCAAAGAGCATTTAAGCAATCAAGAAATTGCGAATCGTCTTGGCATCACAGTTGAGGCGTTCAGAAAATACGCGAAACTTAATCCGGAAATCGGACATACGCTTGCATGGTGCCGCTTCCGCATTGGCGAGCCGTTAAGGGATATTGACATCCCGGATGAAGAATTGTTTTCATGGATGATTGACTTATGTGTTCGCAAGCCACAAAACGCGGAAACCTTTGGTCTTACCAAAAGGCGAGTTGGATTGTGGGCGCAAAAAAGCCGCGACATCAAACGAATTATAAAGACTTCAAAAAGTTGGGCGATGTTGCAGAAGCACGATAATGACGGCAAATGGATTTGAAAGTTGCAACACGAAAAAGTCGCCATGCGCGTGCGTGCGCGTGCGTGCGCGTGCGAGAAAATCCCAAAACAAGCACGATAGAAAACCCTCGCGAGCGTGCGCGTGCGAGAGAAGCGCAATCAATAGAAAAGCCTTGCGCGCGTATGCGCGAAAGGATACGGATGGACGTTATTATTGAAAGACCCCATAGGAACGCGAGAAATGCCCCAAATTTGCGCGAGCGGTTGTAGATGGATAGTTTTATTATTCGCGTAGCAAAAGCGCGAGAAACACGCTTAAAACAGCCGCGTATTAATGCAACCTACTCATGCCGAGTCTTTTCCAGATGCAACATAACTTTTTCATAGAATAAATCGACATCCCGACGGAAATCCGGGTAGCTGCGATACATCACCATCAGACCGGCACTATTATCACTGATAGTTGTTGTTGCATTTAATCCTAAAGTGTCTGCAAGGACTTTGCGGAAGCCCATTGGCATACGTTCACCGACAAGAGAAGCCGGACAGTAAAGATAAAATGCTACAAAGATGAATTTGCGGCGATGGTCAACGCCAGAATAAACATGGCGGTTGGAAAAGGATTCGCGGAATAGCTTATACAAGTCCGGAAGCAAAGCCCAGTCGGTAAGAATCGGTGCGCCGAGTTCGTTCATCGATTCCCGGACGCTTTCTATTTCTGCCTTTACACGTTTAATGGCGTTGATTCTGCCGATGCTTATAGTCCTTTCCATCTTGATGTAAACTATTATGCAAATTTACTCATAATCTTTCAATTACGAAATAAGGGAAACGCACCAATCACAATGACTGATGCGTTTATTTTCTGTCTTGTACTATTGATTAGTCGGCACGGTCAAACGCTCCAGGCGGATAGATGTGGAGCTGCGATTTGTTTCCGTTTTCCCAATAGATTTCACATTCGCCAGTGCCTCCTATCTGCGAACTTCCGATGCTTGATTTGAACGAAATTTCAGTTCCGCTCAAAGTGTATGTGCCGGCTTCCATGTATTCGATGTTGCTTGTGCGAACATCCATTCTTGAGTAGGAATACTTATTCCCATCAAAGGAAAAATGATGATAGCTGCCATAGGTGGCGTTGTGCCATTTGCCCTGTATCTCCGTTTGTGTTACTTTGATTTTTGCATCCGGCTCGTCATCATCGCTTCCGCATGACTGAAAGCCCAATGCGACCACGCCCAGAATGAGGGCGATTGTCAGCTTTAAGAATTGTTTCATTTGCGCTTGTATTACTGGTTTATTAAAATGATGTGCTGTTGTTATCATCCACGGAAACCGGCACACAGACACAAAAAGCGCAGACTTCCGCCATGCGCTACTTGCCCCACCACAGGGCATAATCCATCATGGGAAAGTCCGCGCCTGATATGGCACGAACCCCAAATGGATTATTAACTCTCGTCTTCGGAGGTGGTGGTTTCGCAGCGTTGAGTTAATTTCAAATGTAGTGCAACACCCGCAGGGTTGCGGATGCAAAGTTAAGCATTTTATTTAAGATTTCAATGCGGAATTAAAGTGAACGCTTTTATTTTTCAGCGATTTGCTCTTTCCAGTCAGCTATAAATTTTTCAAGTTCACAGATGGAATCAGCATGATAATAATCGCCACGGAAACGTACCATTGCCACAAAATCATCATCTTGGGCCTTTCCACTTGCTTCTTCCGGGCTAACGAAGAATTGCCAGACGGGAACATCTAATACCTCGGCCATCCTTTTAAGGGTGTTTACCGTTGGATTTCCGGCGATAGTCTTCTTTACCGACACCACACCAACGTTAAGACGTTTTGCAAGCTCAACTTGTGAAACGCCTTTTTCAGATAAGACTTCTTTTATTCGCATTTCTTCTTGTCTTGATATTGAAAATCAGTATTTACTTAGATTAAATCAGTATTACGTTGTGATTTTGTGCAAAGTTAATACTTGTTGACAATAGTATAATGCTGATTATCCTTAAAAAGAGTTAAAAGTGGCATTTTAATGGTCTGTAAATTTGGTTGCGCATCATTTTAATTATACCTTTGCAACATCAAACCACCGCAAAAGTATAATCATAATGAGCAACGAAAGAAAATCAACCCTCGCACAAATCATGCAAACAGCATGGATGTTCGTGAAGCGCAATGGCTACACAATGGCCGAAGCCCTCAAATGCGCGTGGGCTAATCATAAACTTAAAGCCGCGATGAAAAATGGCATCTGTCAGTTTTTCTATAAGAAAATCAATGGCGAAATCCGTCAGGCATTTGGCACACTCAAGGCCGAATTACTGCCAGAAACGCAAGGCACAGGCCGTAAGGCTAATGACAGTGTGCAAGTGTATTACGATACCGATAAACAATCCTATCGCAGTTTTAAGCGTTGCAATCTTCTTTATATCGTATAACCTCTAAATCCCCATAGCGATGAAATCCCTTAACGAACAGGTCAACGAAATCAAGGCCGCTAATATCAGCCTTAACGCCAAAAAGAAAGCGTATGCAAGTCTTGGCATCACGCCTTATGAGATAAGCCTCCTAATTGAGCCTGAAAAGGCTAACATAGCAACAGGCATCTTCACTTTTGGCGTTGAAATCGAGTGCAACGTCAACCGTGGCGCGATACGCACAACCGCAGAAACAACCGGGATGCGCTATGAATATCAGGGCTACAATCACAATGACGGTCATGCCTATTTCAAGTTTGTTACAGATGCAAGTGTGACAGGCGAAGACGCTATTGAATGTGTTTCGCCGGTGCTTAAAGGCACAAATGGCAAAGCAGCGTTACGCAACGCCTTACACACGCTTAATCAAGCAGGGGCAAGCGTAAATCGTTCATGTGGTCTTCATGTTCATATCGGGGCTGCCGACCTTACCCCGGAGCAGTATGCAAGCGTATTCAGCAATTATAGGCATCTTGAGGCGTTGATTGATACCTTTATGGCAAATTCACGCCGGCGCAATAACAACCAATACTGTAAGAGTGTGCGCAATCATGGCGAACTTGAAAACTGCCATAGCATCGAAGACGTGCGCACCGCCTTACACCGCGACCGCTACCACAAAATCAACCCTATGAGCTATGACCGACACAAAACAATAGAATTTCGTCAGCATCAAGGCTCAACCGACTATCGCAAAATATCCAACTGGGTTAGCTTTTGCGGCAAGCTGGTGAAATGGTCCAAGAAAAATCGCCTGACCGCCGATATAACGAGCATCGATGAAATACCCTTTCTGACTGCAAGCGAAAAGCGATTTTTCAAGCAGCGTGTAAATGAACTGAATTAAGAACCGGCTGGGGCGCAAGCCCCTGCCATAAAACGAAACGCAAATGTGTGTTATAATAGTCAAGCCATCAGGCAAAGCAATGCCCTCAGATGAATTGCTTAAAGCCGCGTATAACGCAAATCCACATGGATGCGGTGTAATATCCCCATCGACATTCTATAAGGGTTTAAGTTATCGCAGCTTCAAGGAACACCTCAACAATATAAGCATAGACGAGCCTTGCATCATTCATTTCAGACTTGCGACACATGGCTCAATAAAAAGGACAAATTGCCATCCTTTCAAGTGTGAGGATATTTACTTTGCGCATAATGGCATACTTGATATAAGACCCATCGGCGATAAAACCGACAGTGAAACAGCTCTGCAAAGCATCATAGCACCGGCAATTAAAGCCTATGGATGGAATAGCCCGGAAGCAAATGCAATTATCAATCACACGTGTGGCCATTCAAAATTTGCCATGATGCACAATGGCGAGGTGTTGCTCTTTGGTCAGTTCATTCATTCGTTGGATGGATGCTACTACAGCAATTACCGCTTCATGGGCTATCAGCCTACAATCATGCAGAAACCTTTTACCGGCTATCAGATATGACAACGAAAACTAAAGAAAACATAGTGACAGCCCTTTATCTATTGGGCGCAGTCATTCTCGGCGCATTAGGCGCATTTATCCTTTGGGCTACCCTCTGGATTTGCTACTTCGCCGGATTCAAAATGTAAATCACTTAAAAACAATATAGTTATGACGAAAGAAAACAATGAACTGATTGACCCTGCAAAGAGAATCCGTTCAGCCATCACATTGATGGTACAAAGCCGCCTTGAGGCGCAAAAAGCATTAGCAGAACTGAAAGATAATGCTGAATCGGCACGCATAGACTACGAAAACGCCATTGAAGAGCTTGAAAATGCCGTCGATGCTATCTATGGCATAGAGGTAAGCCTCGGAGAAGCCCATCAATTTACGCTGGTAAGCTATGCCACTGAGGGCATACTTCTTTGAAGAGGTCACGATGTAATCAATAACCGAAAATGTTAATTTAGTCATGCTAAAGTCGTAATTTTGGCATGGCTAAATTTGTTTATTTCATTGAAAATGAGTAAATTCGCATTATGGATGAAATGACAAAACAAGCGTTAAACAACGCCACGACAATCATTAAATTCGTGCTGAATATGAAGCAGCCAATTAACGATATGACGGCTCTTGCAAATCTGGACGGATTGACCGCAAAACAAAAGGTGCGGATTGAAACGGCTATAAATCTAATCAATTTGAGCCGGTCTGAATTGTTGCGTGCTACGTATCCCAATATTGACATCATAGAAAATCCAATAGAAGATAATGGAAACTCCACAGAAAATATTAAAGCTCCAGATTGACCGCCCATGCTTCAAGGCAATCCTCAAGGGCGAGCAAAAAGTGGAACACCGCTTTGTTTACCCAAGCAACGCGAAACGTTACGTCATTGAGGAAGATACAAAAGACGAGAAAGGGAAAGACATAACTAACGTCACTCCGGTTCATTACGATGCGCTCTATCTTATTAATGGGCGCAGAGCTGATGCACCACGGCTTTTGGTGGAAGTTCTTGACTCTGAATTTGTTATTCTAACCGATGAAGACGGACATGATTTAGTTGAAGAATTTAACGGTGATGAATACTACATTTGTCAAGTATGGTATCATCTTGGAAAAGTAATGCAGACCGAGAATGTTGAGAAAATTTTTGATAGACCCCAACAATAATCATCAAAAAACTTTGCAGAGTTAAAAGTAGACCTATTCATGTAAATTCGCGCCGGGCTCGTTTGGAAGCCCAACGAACAAATCCGCGTGGGCGAACTAAACGTATCATTCGGCAGCTTGAGACAGGTATTAAAGGCGACTACAGGAACGCAAGAGAAATGCGTGCGGATAATAAAGTCCTTGTAGAACAACGATTCGGAAATCGTAAGCAAAGAGAGGCCGACATTAGGGCTGCTTTCGGCATGTACGGATGAAAGATGAAAAGATAAACACTAATTGATTGTAATCATGCCAACACCAGACGAACATCGACAAAGAATGACAACCATGTATTTTGAAAAGCATGGTAAGTATCCAGTCGAACCTCAAGAATGTGCGGAAGCTGCCCGTGAATATTGGGCGGAAGTTCATGCACGAACAGCAAATGCAGCTATCCATAGAAAAATGGAAGAAGTCGGCAACATGTCGGACGAGCAACGTAAAATTGCGGAAAAGGATTTAATGAGCGACTTTGCAAAAGCACTTGTGCGTTGATGTATACCCCCGGCGTAAAGCCCTTTAACCAGTTAGCCACATCCCAATGCGGGTGTGGCTATCTTTTTTTATAAAATCACGACTTTAGGGAAACGGTTTTATATTGCCGTTGAGCAAATATCTTGATAATGTGATAATTGGCGTACTTTTGAAACAAAAACGCCATGCCATATTTATCATTTGACGTAGATGCGGATTATTCCGAACTGATACGTCTGCAACAGGAAATCGCAAAGACAAAAAGCCAGCTCCAGAATTTCAGACCGGGGCAGGCCGGCGCGTCGATTGATGCGCTGAATAAAAAACTTGCCGAAAGCACTGCAAGGTATCGCCAGCTCGCACAGGCCGCAATCCGCAGTGGCGCGGACATGGAGTTTGGCATCAAGAAAAATCTCAGTGGAATATTTACCGAGGTCAACCGCATACAGGACTTGTTGACGCGACCAATGATGGCCGTGGGGGGTCTTGCCGGCGTGTACGGTCTTGGCGAGTTCCTTACGAAGATAACAAGCATACGCGGTCAGTTCCAGCAGATGAACGCATCCATCGAAACGATGATTGGCAAACGTAAGGGCGAGAAGCTGAACGCCGAATTGCAGGAGTTTGCCAAAATATCGCCGCTTGAATTTGCGCCCACTGTTTCCACCGCGCAGATGATGCTTGGCTTCGGCATTGATGCTGATAAAGTTCCGCGATACTTGCAGGCAATCGGCGATATTGCTATGGGCGACACACGTCGCTTTCAGTCGTTGTCGCTCGCGTTTTCGCAGATGTCGGCAGCGGGCAAGCTGATGGGTCAGGACTTGATGCAGATGGTAAACGCAGGCTTCCAGCCGTTGCAGGTCATATCCGAAAAGACCGGCAAATCCATCGGCGCACTCAAGGAAGAAATGTCGCAGGGCAAAATCTCCGCCGAGATGGTACAACAGGCATTTCTTGATGCCACCAGCGAGGGCGGTAAATACTACAAGATGTCGGAAACGGCATCAAAGACCATACCGGGTGCAATCGCCAAACTGAATGACTCGATGGATTTGATGTTGAATGACATGGGTCAGAATATGGAGGGTGCGCTTGTAGGTGCTATTGACGCCGCTTCCACGATAGTTGATAACATTGGCAGAATCATCCCGGTACTCGCCACTGCTGCTGCGGCTTTCGGCGTTTATAAGACCTCGGTGATGCTTTCCAATTTCGCCGCCAAGCAATCAGTTATCGACGCTTCAAAGGGCATCGTAGATGGATTCAATGCTGAACTTGCCAAGATTCAGGAAATGCAGAACGCCAAGATGATGGAGGGCTATGACGATGACATACGCAAGGCTCTTGAAAAAGGGTCTATCGACCAGACGTATGCCGACGCAATCCAGCAGGGGCGTTTATGGCAGCAGGAACAGCAGCGCATCGCCGAGAATGAGCGACGCATTGCCGAAGAAGCACAGCAGACCTATGAAACGCATCTCAAGGACATGCAGACCCAGCGTGAACAAGCCGGGCGCGGACTTGATGCCGACATCAACGACTCCAACGCCAACGGAATTATTACCAATGATACCGCAGAACGCTTGCAGAATGAGCGCGACTACGCACAGGCACTCGTTGACACCAAGCAGGCCGCACTTGATAGCGCGAACATGCAGAAGACCGCAAGTGACCAGCTTGTAGAAGCTGCGGAAAGACGTGTTGAGTCTGCAAAGGAACTGATGGAGATGGCAGAAGCCGCCGGTGATGCCGACGATAAGAAAGCAGCCGCCGAAGAATACATGGCCGCTATTGAGGAGCAGGCTTCCGCAATTACTGCCCAGCAGTCAGCAGCCGAGGGCGTGAACACCGCCGAAAAGGAACTAAATGGCGCGATTACCGCACAACAGGCCGTGCAGAAGCAGACCGCCACGGCAGCAGTCATCGGGGGAACAACAGCTACTACCGCCAACACTGCGGCCACAAACGTGAATACCGTAGCAACCAGTCGCGGCACAGTCGTGACCGCACTCGCAACGGCAAAGGATAAGGCATTGACAATAGGAAAGTATGCGCTGACTGCGGCCACAAACGCCTGCAAGAACGCATGGAACAGCCTCAAAGTTGCATTTATGACCAATCCTTTCGGCATGATAATTACTGCACTGACAACCGTCATCGGTCTATTTATGTCATTCAAGGATGAAGCCGAGGAATCATCGGCTATGTCTGAAAGATTTGGCGAATCTACATTGAAGCTCAAAAACAACATCGATACACTGTACGCCGTGATGAACTCTGTGAACAAGGATAGCCGGGTTCATAAAGATGCCGTTGAGGAACTTATCAAGATGGCCGAAGAATACGGTATTCATATCGATAAGGAAAAGGATAAGATTGAGCAGCTAAACGAGGTGCGTGCGCAGCTCAACCAACTGATTCTGGCAGAGGGCGAGGCGCGACAGACTGCAAACCGTCTTGCGACCATTCAGGAAGAAAAAGATGCCGCTACAACATCCTTCAAGGATGAAATGAAAGAAATCATTGAAAATGATTCATCTGGGGAAGCTGCCGAAGTATCAAAGATTATGGCAGACACAATCGCAAGCACTGTGGAAAACAAAAAAGCTGAACTTACCGAGATGGTTAAGCTCCTTGAAGATGCTGAAAAGGAATATGCCGCTAACGTAACCTATGACGAGAATGGCGGTAAGCATGAAAATGCGGCTGCAATAAAGGCTCGTCAGGAAATTGCCCGCTTGCAGACGGAAATAGCCCAGACCGCAAATATGGATGCAAAGGCACTCGCCAAGCAGATGGGGTTTGCCGAGCAGTATGTTCTTGACATCAAGGACACCTCAAAACTTGTTTCCGAACTTATCAACAAGACCAATACACTTGATAAGCTGACTGAAAAGACCCAAGCTCAAGCAAACGCGGCTGCGGATGCCGCTGAACGTGCGGCCGCGGCACAGCCTGAAATTGACTATTCCACATTTGACTCAAAGAAGTTAACCGAGGAGCTGACAAAGGTATCGAAAGAGGTTGATGAAATCAACGCAAAGCCAGTCAAGCCTTTGGCAGACCCTATCAACATACATGAACTTTTTGAAGCCGCCGGACAAGCGGAAGAAAAGATTGGCGATGTTGATGAATCGTCAGCTGCACCCGCAACCGATAATACTGCGCTGGATGAAACGTCGGTAAAGGCAGCGCAAGCGGAAGATAAGATGAAAGACGTTGACAACGCCGTAGCCACGCCTTACATTGACACCAAATATCTTGACATCGCCCTTAATACGCTTGATAAAATTAAAATTACACTCCGTGATGTGGGCGGTCAGGTCTTGAACACTACCGGCGCAGAACGTCAGACCTTGCAGAATCTTCTTGCAAAATATGGAAAGAACGGCAAAATCGTCCCCGGCACAAAGATGGCAAAGGCTGATGCCGATGCTTATAATGCGATTGTAAGAAACGCTCGTCTGCGAAGCAATTTCAAGATGGGTGGCAAGAACTATCATCTTAATTCCGAGCAGTCGGCTATCTTGCAGCAGTTCATCGACCGTTATGGCACTACGTTAAACGAGGGCAATATGTCTGCCGTCGATAAGCGATTATACCGTCAGCTTAAAAACGACTTGATGGTGGGCGAATATAACCGGAATAAAGGCAATCAAAGCCAAGCCATGCAGTCTATCAAGACCGCGCTTGAAAGCCAGATTAAGAACGCCAAGACCACCGAGGAGTTTTCCGAAATCCGCAAGTCAATCAACGCACAGATGCAAAAGGTTGACCAGTCAAGTGCATTGTATAAATACTACGAGCAGCAGCTTAAAGCACTTGACAAGCGCGATAAGTCCAAAAAAGGCGGCAAGAAAGGCAGTGGCGGCAGTAAGGAAGACCCCAAGCAGAGGGCATACGAGCTTCGGAAGATGCGTCTGGAAGAGGAGCGTCGCACTGCCGAACTTTTACAGGAAGAAAGAAACAACCAGCGTGAACTTGAAATCGCACAGATGGAGGATAATTCCGAAAAGGAAATAGCCACTATTAAATTTACTGCCGAAAAGAAGCGTCAGGCACTTTTGAAAGAAGCCGAAAGAGAGGCGCAGACCCTTGAAAAGAACGCCTTGCAGGAATGGCTCAAGGGCGGCAAAGGCCGTAAGGAATATCAGTATTATGCGCAATTCTCCGATGAGCAGTTGAAGAAGATGCGCGAGGATTGGCTTGCACAGGCTAAAGACAATGTAGGCTATGATACGCAAAGCGATATAATTGCCAACGACGAGTCAAAGCAATTACAGGAAGTCTATCGCTCGGATGTAGAAGCCATGCGTAACTATCTGAAAGAATATGGTACGTTCCAAGAAAAGAAACTCGCCATAGCCGAAGAATACGCCGAGAAGATACGCAAAGCCCAGAACAAGGGCGAGGAGCTGACCCTTACGGCGCAGCGCGATGCTGAGTTGCGCGGTCTTGAAGCAAAGGCTCTGACAAGTCAGATTGATTGGTATTCCGTATTTGATAATGTCGGCATTATCATGCGCGGTCAGCTTGAGCCGCTTTACAAGCAGTTACAGGAATACGTGAAATCCGAGGCTTTCAGAAAGTCCGGCGCAGACAATCAGCAGTCCGTGATAAGCGCGATGGAAAACATACGCAACCAGCTCGGCACAAATGATTCGTGGCGCGACCTTTCATCCGCACTGGCAGACTATCAGGCTGCATTGGAAGAATTGCGCGTGGCAACTGAAAACGACACCGTAGTCACTGCGGAATACAACCGTCTTATGGCAAATGTTGAAACCGCTAACCGCAATGTCACGCAGGCACGAAATAATGGTATGTCGGAAGAGCAAATGAAGCCTTTCATGGACGCTCTCGCCGCCGCAAACCTTGAGCTTGAAAACTATTCATCTACGGTAGCCGCCAACAATCAGGCTATGCAGGAAGCACAGAACCGCGTACAAAGCAGTGGCACGATGCTGTCTATGTCTGCAAAGAATGTTATCAAGCCCGTCAGTCAGATTTACACATTCCTTAACGGCGCAGGTCTGACCCAGCTTGCAGAACTATGGGGTGCGTTTGACCAGTTGAAAGGTGGTATTGACGGACTGAAAGCCCTCAAGGATGCCGCCGATGCTTCAAAGGAATTAGGCAAAGCCGCAGAAAGCGCGTCGGATGCCGTTGCCGAAACCGCAGTGCAGCTCCCCGGAGTCATAGGCATGTTGCAGGAGAAATTCCCCGAAGTATGGAATCAGATAGCGCAAGCCACTCAAAACTTAGGACAGGAAGCTGCCGAGGGTGTGACCGGTGTAGAAAAAGGCATGAATGAAGCCGGGCAAGCCATCGCAAAAGTTTTGCCCGATGAACTTCTTGAGGGTCTTGGGAAAGCAGGTCTTATCGGTCAGATTATAGCCGCCGTGCTGAAAATCCTTGACATCCTCAAGGATGGTGTCGGTACGCTAATTTCTTCCATACTTGATTCGGTCTTCAATGCCATCAGCGGTATCATCGACAACATCCTATCCGGTGAAATCTTCAAGCAGATAGGCGAAAGCCTTTACAAAGGCATCCTCGGAATATTCAAGTCCATCTTTACAATGGGCGGTCTATTCGATTGGTGGGGTAATGGCGAAAGCGACAAACACCTTGAGGAAGATATAGAACGTCTGACCGCAACCAACGAGGCTCTTCGCAAAGCCGTGGATAATCTCGCCGATGAAATGCGGGATGCCGCTACTGCCGATATGGGCGCATTGTACCAGCAGCAAAAGGGCGATTTGGAGCAGTCCATGAAGAATACTCAAGAAATGATGGCTCGTTCCGGCGATGCTTATTCAAATGGTTTCTTGGGTATCGGTGGTCATCATTCATCCAACCATAAAATCAACAAGGGGATGAACGGTAACGACTGGTCGCGTATTTCCGCAATCGTCGGCAAATCAGTCCAAAGTGCCGGTGATTTCTGGTCTTTGTCTTCGGAAGAGATGGCTAAAGTCGCTGACAACGCAACCGACCTTTATGCCAAAATCAAAGGTCTTGCCGATGATGGCTACAAGGATGCCGCGCAGTTCATGGATGAATACATCGAATACTACAAGGAACTTGAAGAGCTGGAGAACGCTTTCCGCGAGTCATTGACTGACGTTTCGTTTGATAGCGTCAAGGACGAGTTTAAGTCGATGCTTCTTGACATGGAATCCGATAGCGAGGACTTTGCCAACAACTTTGAAAAGATGATGCAGCAGGCCGTTATCAACAGTCTTATGAACAAAACTTATAATCAGAAAATCAAAGATTGGTATGAGGCGTTTGCGGCAGCCATGAACGATGAAAATCTTGACATTAACCATCCATTAAAAGGTAAATTGACACCAGCCGAACAAGAACGGCTTAAAGAACAATGGGATAATATTGTTAATCAAGCTGTGCAAGAGCGCGATGGTCTTATTAAGGCAATGGGGTGGAATACATCCGCAGAGCAACAGTCATCAAGCCGTACACTTGAAGGAATGTCACAGGACACCGGCAATGCGATTGAGGGCAGACTTACGGCGTTGCAGATAGCCGTTGAATCTATCCGCGCTAACGAAAATCAGCACACGTTATCACTTGCCGACATGACCGACGAATTGCTCCAGATAGCGATGGAATATAGCCGTTTCAACGTTCATCAAGACAACATCGAGCGTCAGCTTGCAAAGATTTACATCGAATTGCAGACCATCAGCGAGAACACCGGCGCGATTGTGAAGCCAATCCAATCAATGCAGGAATCGTTAATCAGGATTGAACAACATACGAAAAATCTTTAATGATTGATATAGCGTTTTTTTTGCGGCTGGCTGAGAAGTCAGCCGTTTTTGCATTTCAGATTTTTTTATTACCTTTGTGGCGAATCCCATTTCAGTGGGTATTTAATTGCTGGAAGCTCTTTGCTGGATAGATGGCAGGGGGCTTCACTTATTTTGGGTCAGCGGATTTTCTCGGTGGGTAGCGCACTCATGTCAGGCGTATAGT
>OGOU01001699.1_pt1 | contig 16667 bp, 15 predicted proteins | sample 1552721 | NCBI WGS metagenome assembly OGOU01 (sample SAMEA2580176, study PRJEB22360) | human gut metagenome | biome: human gut; feature: human-associated habitat; material: faeces | place: Denmark | collected 2008/2010
CCATTAGACATATCTTTAAACGCTACTAATCTGTAATTTTCAGGATGTATGCCCTCTTTCATTGTATGATAAATTTTATAATTATTCCTTTTATTATCGGTTCGCAAAGATATATCATTCATTATAAATCACAAAGAAATTTAATAACTTTTTTTATTGTGTCCGGCAGTCCTTTAAAATCCGGATGGAAAACAAAAGAGCGGGCATGTGGGAATCTGGAGAATGGGGTTACCGGTGAAGACAATGGCTGTTTCTATGCTCATGCTTGTAAGGCGTCTAATTGTTCTGTCAGGAATTTGATTTGCTGGCAGGCTATAAATTCTTCAAAAGTTTCCGGAGTTTGACTGATCTTTCCTCTTTTCAGGGCATTCAGAAGTCCGGGACGTTCGTCTGCATATAGTATTAGCAAGGGTTCGTCATGATAAAGCTGAATGTAGTTCATCGCGAGCAATCCCGTTTCCAGATTACCTGCCCCGAAAGGCCGGATATGTGCGAATTCATACATGAAATCGGCAGCCAGCCGCAGCGTTTGTATGCCATTGGCTTTGTCGATGCGGGCATTGACATCGCGGCATGCAAAGGCTAACAAAGCGGGGATTTTACGATAATCGGCCAATGGATATACTTCGTTGTAATCTTCCCCCAGTCTGAAGTCTCCCAACGAACTATCGTACCGGCCTACCGAAGTCGTGGTTTCCCCTCCGGTATGTTTCATGACTTTGGCGGCAATCGCCTGCATGAATGTCAAATTCAGTTTTTCATGTTCCTGGGTCGTTTTTGCAATGAACACCCAGGCTTGCCAGAGATCGTAGGCCTTTGTTCCGTCTGTTGAGCGGGGACGCTTGCCTGTGGTAATAATTTTTGCAAAGTCTTGTTCGGGCAGAGGATTGTCTTCCAGTTTTAAAATTTCGTAAAGAAGGCGTTGTATAAGGTAGTTCTTATACGTTTTCGTGTTTAGTTCAGGAGTGTTTAAAAATTCCTGCCTTAGTTCGTTTAATTTTTCCCACATGGCTTTTTTCCGGTTTTACGGAAAGATATGAGAACAGGTTTTCGGCCGGATGTCTTTTGTGGGCGGAGGATTTTCGGATGAAGCGTTGTATCTTCGGAAAGGAAAGATAATTCCTCGGATAAAGTATTGCTTTTGAGGGATAAAGGTTAATTTTGCAGAATAAAAGCAGTTTGCTATGAAGAAGATAGACCGGGAAACTTTTCCTTTTTATCGGTTTGACCGTCTTGCGGCTTGCCGGGAGATTAATCATTTCGTATCGTCGGGGGTGAAAGATATTAGTTTTTTAGGCAATGAGGAACCTGGCCGCGTGGTGGCTAACCGCCGGGAATTGGGAGAAAATGCCGGTTTCGAGTTAGACAGGCTGGTGGTGGGCAATCAGGTGCATGGGGCGGATATAACCGTGGTGACTGCTGAGGATGCCGGACGGGGAGCTTATGACAATGAGAGCCGTTTGCCGGATACCGATGCTTTGGTGACGGACGGGGCCGGGGTATGCCTGAGGGGGCCGGATTCTTTCCGGTGTATGCCTGATGGTGCTGACAGCCGATTGCGTGCCTGTGCTGTTGTACGATCCGAAGTGCGGGGCGATTGCCGCCATACATGCCGGGTGGAAGGGAACGGCGGCTGATATTGTCGGAAAAACCGTAAATTTATTGCGGCAACGTTACGGCAGCGAACCTCGTAATATTTTGGCCGGGATAGGCCCTGCCATCGGTAAATGTTGTTTTGAGGTGGGAGAGGAAGTGGCTTCGGTTTTTCAGGGACGATATCCGGAACAGGTGGAAGCCGGAAAGAATCCCGGTAAATTCCAGGTCGATCTGGGAGCTATAAATTACTTGGAATTGTTGCAGGCGGGGCTTGACGCAGAGAATATCGAACAGGCCGATATCTGTACCAGGTGCCATCCTCATGACTTTTTTTCGTATCGTTATGCAGGTGGGGCTGCCGGTAGGTTCGGGACAGGCATATTGCTGCGGGAGAAATGTGAATCGAAAAAGTAGAACGTTTTCGTTGATTAATCGTGTGAAAATGAAAGAAAACGGAATAGCCGGGAATAAAAAGCTATATTTTTGTAAAAGTTTAGGGTTAAACGGATAGGGTCTTTTTAGCTCTTGTATGTTTCATTTCATCAGGAAATCATGTTGGCAGGTATTTTTATTGTTTTATTGTTCTTTGCATTGGGGGAATTGGCCGGGTGGCTGATACAAGGGTTTATCCCCGGAAGCGTGATCGGCATGATTTTACTTTTTACGGCATTGTGCCTCAAGATCGTGAAACCCGACAGGATTAAGCCGGTAGCAAAGTTCCTTTGTGATAATATGGCTCTTTTCTTTGTGCCTGCAGGAGTAGGGATAATTAATTCAATGGACATACTTTCGCAATATTGGCAAGCGGTGCTGGTGGCTTGTGGCGTTAGCACGGTGGTGGTATTGGTGGTGGTAGCCCTGGTACAGCAATGGTTTGAAAAGAGACGGCAGAACGGGGAACATGTAGAACAGTAGAAACAGGTAGCGAGTATGACTTCTTTATTGAATTCCGAAATATTTATTTTGACGCTGGTGATAGGGGTTTACCTGCTGTCCGTATGGCTGTATCGGAAAACCGGGCTGAATTTACTGAATCCTTTGCTGGTCTCTATTCCAGTGCTGGTAGCCGTTACCCATGTATTGGGTATTTCTTACGAATCGTTTCAAAAAGGAAGCCGCATCATTAGCTTTATGTTAGGTCCCACAGTCGTGGTGTTGGGGTATTTGCTCTACGAACAAGTGGCGCATTTGAGGGAAAATGCCGTTTCGATCATTACTTCGGTGTTTGTGGGGTGTGTGACCGGAATCTTAAGTGTGATTTTTATAGCCCGTTATTTTGGAGCCGATCATGCACTGATCGTTTCATTGGAGCCTAAATCCGTGACAACGCCGATAGCCATGAGTATTGCCGAGAAATCCGGCGGGATACCTTCTATTGCTGCCGTCGTCGTGATTGTGGTGGGAATATTCGGTGGGATTGTAGGTCCTTTTGTTTTGGAAAAATTAGGGATTCGCAGTAAGATTGCGCGGGGACTTGCTTTAGGCTCTGCCGCTCATGGCTTGGGAACGGCACGGGCGATGGAATTGGGAACGATAGAAGGTGCGATCAGCGGTCTGGCTATCGGAGTGATGGGGATTATGACGGCGATATTGGTGCCGGTTATTGAAATGATCTTGAATTGAGCGGAGAGAAACGAGAGAAGCCTGCCCGTGGATTTTGTTTCCCCGGATTGGACCGGACAGATGATTTATTTTAAATATAAAGGCTCAGGATTTTCAACTTCCTGAGCCTTGTTGTTTTTTGCAAATTTATCTTCCCGTAAATGGTTGTTTTGCTTTTTCTATCACTTATAGATGGGCGATGATTTCACGGAACAGGGCGGTCATCCTGGGTTGTGCCGTGTTGCCGATATCCTGTACTTCTGCGTGGTTGGTTTTAATCAGTTCCGGAGAAGCGGTGCTGTTGGTGATTACCGACATGCCGAAACATTCCATACCCATGTGGCGGGCAACGATGATTTCCGGTACCGTGGACATGCCTACGGCATCTCCTCCGATGACCCTGATCCAGTTGTATTCGGCAGGAGTTTCAAAAGAAGGCCCTTGCAAGCCTGCATAAACTCCGTATTGCAGTTTGATGTTCAGTTTCAGTGCACATTCTTCGGCCAGCGTGATGATACGCGGACTGTAGGCATCGGTCATGCCAGGGAAACGGGGACCGAGTTCGTCGATGTTTTTACCTCGTAGCGGATGTTCCGGGAACAGGTTGATGTGGTCGGTGATAACCATCAGGTCGCCCACCAGGAAACTGGTATTGACTCCTCCGGCAGCATTGGATACGAACAGTTTGTTTACCCCGATTTCGTGCAATACCCGTACCGGAAAAGTTACTTCCTGCATCGGATAGCCTTCATAAAAATGAAAGCGTCCCTGCATCGCAATCACGTTTTTGTCTCCAAAACGTCCCAGTAACAAATTACCTTTATGTCCCTGCACGGTGGATACCGGAAAATGGGGTATTGCGGCATAGGGAATGGTGTGTTTCACCTCTATCGATTTGCCGAGTTCGCCTAAGCCGGTTCCTAAAATGATCCCGATTTCATACTTCTCCCCATCCAGATAACGGGAGATATAAGCTGCGCTATCTTTGATTTTTCCTAACATATTCTGATAATTCTTTTAATATTGAACATTCTTTCTGAATAAAAACCGGAACGATAGGTATATAATATATATGCCTCTTTAACTCTTTGGGCAGGTTACAGGCAGCCAGCCGGACAGCATCTTTTTCGGTGGTAAAGATATATTTATCTTTACCTTCCAATGCCTCGAATGATTCGCCGATTCGCTGGATGTCTTTTCCTGTGAAAAAATGATGATCGGGGAAGCGGAGTTCTGTCACGTGCTCCGTAAAGGTTTTCAGATATTCAATGTAAGGTTCGGGGCGGGCAATGCCCGTTACGCATAGTATCGAGCTTTCCCGGTGCAGGGCTGCTTCTTTTGCCTTTGAGGATAACTTATGGATCGTACCGTACTCCATTGCCGTGAAATACAGCTGCTGGTAAGGTTTTATCCGGAGATGTTTCGAAAGTATCCGGCGTTCGATGGGCTGGATGTCTTTCGGGCATTTGGTGACGATGATGTAATCGGCACGTTTTAACGCGTTTGTATTCTCTCTGAGTCGTCCTGCAGGGAGCAGCATATCCTGATAGACCGGACGGTTGTAATCCACGAGTACGATATTTTTGTCGGCCTGCACATAACGATGTTGAAAAGCATCGTCTAAAACGATTACCTGAGGCGGTTCCGGAGAGGCGAGCAATTTCTCGATTCCCCTTACCCGGTCGGCATCACAGGCTACGGTGATGTTCGGAAATTTTTTCTTGATCTGCATCGGTTCGTCCCCGATCTCTCTGGCTGTAGAATGTTCGTCGGCAAGGATAAAGCCTGAGGTTTTACGTTTATAGCCCCGGCTTAGGCAGGCCACCCTGAATTTTTTTTGCAGTTCAGCTATGATTAATTCGGTGTGCGGGGTTTTTCCCGTACCTCCGACCGTGATGTTACCTACACACAATACGGGCACATCGAATCTTTTGGATTTCAATACGCCTATATGGAAAAGAAAATTCCGGCCTCCGGTGACGATTCCATAAATAAAGCTAAGTGGTAACAATAAAACTTTTTTTAAAGCCATAGCTGTCTTTTTTGCACATTAAGTAATCTGCGTAAAGGCTTACAGATTAATTCGGTACTACATCATACGGAATCCGGGCGATCAATCCCTGCTGACTGGTGATGTCCTTTATTTTTGTCCAGGTTTCGTAAAAAGGTCCCATTTCTTCTTTCATCATACGGATTTTTACCGAACCGGTTAAGGAATTCAGTAATTCTTCTACCGGATTTTTTTCAACAGGAAATTCCGATATGGCGTATTGGTCCAGTCCGGCTTTAGCAGCGGCGATTTTAATGGCATCGTCCATGCCTCCCAGCACATCGACCAGTCCTATTTTCAAAGCGTCCGCTCCTGTCCATACCCGTCCTTGTGCAATGGCATCCAGCGAATCGCGGGAGATTCCCCGTCCTGCCATTACCCGGTTCAGGAAAGTTTCGTATCCCTGATTTACGTAATTTTGCAATACATTTCTTTCATAGGCGGTAAGAGGACGGCTGCTGATGGGGATCGGCAACGGGTAACTGCCTCCGAAATCGCTGTGTGCATTCGTTTTTACCACATCGGTATGGATTCCCATTTTATCTTTAATCAGGTTCTCGCCACTGAAAAACATGCCGAAAATACCGATAGACCCGGTCAGGGTAGTCGGATCGGCCACGATCGTATCCGCAGCGCACGAAATGTAATAACCTCCCGAAGCGGCGACGTTACCCATAGAAACGATTACCGGTTTTGTCCGAGTGGCCTGTTCTACTTCCCGCCAAATGATTTCGGAAGTCAGGGCACTGCCTCCCGGTGAGTTTACCCGGAGTACGATGGCTTTCACCTTGTCGTCTTCCCGCACTTTGCGGATGGTTTTAGCCAATTCCGGCCCTATTGCCGTGTTGGATTGTTCCAGCCCGATCTCTCCCTGGGCATAAACGATCGCTATTTTATCTTTGCTGACGGTTGTGGGAGCTTGAGGGGCCTTGCGGTAATCATTCAGCCCGATCGTATTTAATTTATTTTTACCCTCGACTCCGGTTTCTTTTTTTAAGAAATCCAGCATCTCGTCTTCATAGAATGTGCCGTCGAAAAATCCCCAGTCACAAAATTGTTTGGTGGTATAAATATCGAATTTGTCGGTAATCGTATGGATTGAATCGATGGAAATACGACGCCTTTCGGAAATACCTTTTACGATAGTTCCCCAGGAAGAATCGAGGTATCTCTGTACCTGCCGGCGGTTTGCCTCGCTCATTTCCGTCGAGATAAAAGGCTCTACCGCCGATTTGAATTTTCCTACTTTTACCACTTCCGGCTGAATGCCTAATTTTTTCAGCGTTTCCTTGTAAAAAGAAATGCTGCTGCTCATTCCCGCTAAGAGAAGCGGGCTTTCGGGATTGACATAGATTTTATCGGCTGCCGTAGCGAGGTAGTAACTTTTTTGTGAATAGCCCAAATTGGAATAGCTATAAATGAATTTTCCGCTTTTTTTGAATTGCAGCAAGGCGTTTCGTATTTCTTCCGTTGTCGCCAGTGCTCCGAAGTTTCCTTGTATCTCGGTTAGATCCAGATAAATGCCCTTTATGTTTTCGTCGGTTTCCGCTTTTTTGATGCTTCGCAAAATGTTGTTCAGTCCATAATTGTTTTTAGAAGTCATGGACATAAAGTCGATATTTTCAAAAATATTATCGGAGGTTCGGTCGAGGATTTCTCCGTTTAGTTTGATGGTCAGAATGCTATTGGGCTTTACCGGTGCCGTTTTGTTGGATAGCGTGGCGATTGTTCCGATTACACCCATAAAAAGGATAAACAGGATGATATTGACAATAAAAAAGCCGACGATCGTGGCGAGGGTGTACTTTAAGAAACTTTTCATTTCCAGAGTAATTTAGGTTAATTTTTTACTATATCTACAAATGTAGCCATATAATTTATTCAAGCCAATATAAAATAAGGGATATTTTTGTTTTCAAGCGTTTTTTGTTAAATTTGACCGAAAAGAAGCCGGAAATGCTTCTGAATTAAAAGAAGAAAGACCATTTTTGCAATGCTGCTGTTACGGTGGTTTGCATGTTAGAATATTTATATTTAGCGTATGAGTAAATTTGCCATTACCGGAGGAAGGAGATTAAAGGGGACGCTTTGTCCGCAAGGAGCGAAAAACGAGGCTTTACAGGTAATCTGTGCCACGTTATTGACTAAACAAACGGTGACGATTACCAATATCCCTGAAATTCTCGACGTTTTAAAGTTGATCGAGTTGTTACAAGGAATGGGGGTAAAGGTCGAGCACCCGGCTCACGGTAAGTTTATGTTTACGGCTTCGGATATCGATTTCAGTTATTTTGAAACAGAGGATTTCTATAAAAAAGCGGTCAGTTTGAGGGGATCTATTATGATTTTGGGACCGCTTTTGGCTGTTCATGGCTGTGGGGTGATACCCAAGCCGGGAGGCGATAAAATCGGGCGGCGGCGGCTGGATACCCATTTCCTCGGATTTGAAAAATTAGGAGCTACTTTCGACTATAACAGCAGCGAGGAGTGTTTCCGGGCTGCTGCCGAGAAATTAAAGGGATGCTATATGCTGCTGGACGAAGCGTCAGTGACCGGTACGGCCAATATCATTATGGCTGCGGTGCTGGCCGAAGGGGTGACTACGATTTATAATGCCGCCTGCGAACCTTATATTCAGCAATTGTGTAAGATGCTGAATGCTATGGGAGCGAAGATTTCCGGAATCGCCTCTAACCTGCTTACCATCGAAGGGGTGAAAGAACTGGGTGGTTGCACTCATCGTTGCCTGCCGGATATGATCGAAGTGGGAAGTTATATCGGGCTGGCCGCTATGACCCGTTCGGAAATAACGATTAAAGACGTGAATATCCAGGAACTGGGTATTATTCCGGATTCATTCCGCCGTTTAGGCATACGGATCGAGGAAAGGGACGACGATTTGTATATTCCCCGTCAGGAACATTACATGATAGAAGATTTTATCGATGGCTCGATTTTGACCGTAGCCGATGCGCCGTGGCCGGGACTGACACCCGACTTATTGAGTGTGTTTTTGGTGGTTGCGACGCAGGCAAAAGGGAGTGTGCTGATTCACCAGAAGATGTTCGAAAGCCGTTTGTTTTTCGTAGATAAGCTGATCGATATGGGGGCGAAGATCATCCTTTGCGATCCTCACCGGGCAACCGTGATCGGACAGAATCATGAGGCACAGCTCCGGGCGACCAAAATGACCTCTCCCGATATCCGGGCAGGGATTGCTTTGCTGATCGCCGCACTTTCGGCGCAGGGGGTAAGCACGATTCACAATATCGACCAGATCGACCGGGGATATGAAAATATAGATGAGAAGCTGAATGCAATCGGGGCGGATATTCGCCGTATCGGATAACCCGATAGGTCGGGGTATGAAATAGGAAGGGGCTTTTTAAAAGTCCCTTTTTTATTTTTCTTTTGCTTGTTCCTCTGGAAATGAGGCCTCGATTTTCCGGACTTCCAGCCCGTCGGGGCATGTCTCCCATAACGTTTGGACACTTTTGTGCAACACCGGATGAATGAAGTCGGGCAGGATCTCCCGTAAAGGCGTCAGCACAAAATTCCGTTTCTCCAAACGGGGATGAGGTATGGTGAGCGTGGGAGTATCGATGGTTTCCGTTCCGTAGAAAAGCATGTCGATGTCGATAGGGCGGGAAACGTAACGGGGACCGTCGGCGGAACGTATCCGGCCTAACTGCCTTTCTACTTCTAAAGCGGCTTGTAAAAAAGATTCCGCACTTAGTTCCGTTTCGAAAACGACAACGCGGTTCAGAAAATTTTCTTCACATTCGAATCCCCAGGGGGCTGTCTCGTAGTAAGAAGAAGCAAGAATCTTTTTTCCTGCTTTCTCCGCTAACAGGCTTATAGCTTGTTCCATAAGCCGGTATTTATCCCCGGAATTACTTCCCAATATGGTAACAACCTGCATCAGTCTGTTTTTTTCTTGTAATACTGACGGTTATTGTTGTTGTTATTATTCTTGTTATTATTTTTCGAGTAGTTGCCCTTGTTGTTCTGCTGCGGCTTGTTGGAACTGGGTTTGCTTTTCTTTTGCAGCAGGTCTTTGGGATTGGAAAGGGTCATCCCTTCAGGTAAGATTACGGTGCTGCCGTAGTAAGTATTGATATCGTTATATATTTGCTCGTCTTCCACGCTGTCCTTATTCCAAGTGAGGAACGATTTTTTCATGTGGTTGGCTGTCAGTACGATCAATGCGCGTTTTTGTTCCGGGTCGTCCAATTCGCGAATTTTATCGATCAGCTTATCTACTAATTTTCCGTAATGCTTATACCGGATACGATTGGTACTGTATGCCAGTTTTTCTGGTTTTTCATTGAGTTTTTCTATAGAAGGCAATGGATAGGGAGCATCTATATCCAGTTGGAAACCAGCCATAATCGCCAGGTGATCCCATAATTTATGCCGGAAGTCGGGAACATCCCGAAGATGTGGATAGAGATTACCCATAACGTCGATAACCGTCTTGGCCGCGCGATTCCGTTCGTCTCTGTTTTCTATGGTCAGGATATGATCGACCATTTTTTGAATGTTTCTACCGTATTCTGGAAGTAACAGTTTTTTCTTTTGGGTGTTGTATTCCATATAAAACAACGTCTATTTCTTGTTTGTTGCAATCCTTTTTGTGGGAAAGTTCCGGGAAAGTTTGAAGATAAAATCGACCGGATCGTCCTTCTTTAATCGAATAAGTGCCACAAATATAGTTTTTTTTGCTTATTAAGGCGTTATGTTTAATCTTGTTGTATGAATAATTTTGCAAATTTTAACAAAAGAACCCGTGCACCTCCTTCTGCAAACAGGACTTTTGCTTTTTTTTGTACACCCAATCCTTCGATGTTCACCACTTTCCCTGCGCCGAAAGTAGGATGGAAAATCACCATACCGGGAACGATCTGATTGGAGTCGATAGGCCGGAGTTTGGATCGGTCTATTTCCGGTACTTCTACGGTGGGTTTTCTTTGAATCGTGATCGGAGCTGTCCGGCTTACCGGGTTTCCGGAAGCCGTCCGGAACTTGAAGCCGGAAGGCTCTTCCCGTAATGGGATATAGCCGTCCAGATATTCCTGGTCGATCTCTGCTATAAAGCGGGAAGGGCGGGAGGATACAACTTGCCCGTTCTTATACCGGGTGGTGGCGTACGAAAGGAAAATGCGTCTTTCTGCCCGGGTGAGAGCCACGTAAAACAGTCGCCTTTCTTCTTCAAGGGCGGAAGGTGAAGCCACGCATTGTTGTGCCGGAAACAATTCTTCTTCCATCCCTGCCAGGAATACATTGGAAAATTCCAGTCCTTTCGAGGAGTGGATCGTCATCAGCGTCACCTTGTTCTGATCGCCTTCTTTTTCTCCGTCCTGGTCGGTCAGTAAGGCTACCCCTTCCAGAAATGCCGGAAGTTTGTCGTCTTTTCCTTCTTTATAAGCGGTTTCGGAAAAATCTTTAATACCGTTCAACAATTCCTGTATATTCTCTTTACGGGATACGCCTTCAGGAGTCTCATCGGTCGAAAGGTCGTCGATAATACCCGAAGTCCGGGCGATCACATAAGCAATGTCGTAAGCATTTTCGTTGGGAACTTGCTCCCGGAAGCGGTCGATCATGGCTGCAAATTTCGATAATTTAGCCAGTGTGCCGGAATTGAAAGCATCGGCTACTTTGTTTAGGTTGCAAAGCACCGTCCACATGCTGACCTGATATTTCAGGGCTATTTCCCGGAGTTTCTCCACCGTAGAGTCCCCGATCCCCCGGCGCGGATAATTGATAATCCTTTTCAGGGCTTCTTCGTCGTTCTGGTTTACAGAAAGGCGGAAATAAGCGAGCAGGTCTTTGATCTCCTTACGCTGGTAAAAAGATTGCCCTCCGTATATCTTATAGGGAATATTCCGTTTCCGCAAGGCTTCTTCCAAAATTCGGGATTGGGCGTTGGTGCGGTAGAGAATGGCGAAATCGCTATATTCCTGCTGCTCGTAATTGGCAAGCTTGAAAATTTCGTTCGTCACTTGAAAGCCTTCTTCTTTATCGGACAAGGCCCGCATCACCTTTATTTTCTCTCCCTCTTCATTTTCCGAAAAAGTCTTTTTGGGAATCTGTTCCTTGTTTTTGCTGATCACACTATTGGCCGCATCGACGATCGTTGTCGTGGAACGGTAGTTTTGTTCCAGCTTGAACAGCTTATAATCGGGATAATCGTTCTTGAAATTCAGTATGTTTTCGATTCTCGCTCCGCGGAACGAATAAATACTCTGGGCATCGTCGCCCACAACGCAAATATTCCGGTGTTTTTCGGATAGTTTTTTCACAATCAGGTATTGCGAATAGTTCGTATCCTGATACTCATCTACCAGAATATAATTGAATTTTTCCTGATATTTTTCCAATATCTCCGGGTGGTCGCGGAAGAGGATATTCGTTTGGAGTAAGAGATCGTCGAAATCCATCGTATCGCTTTGCTTGCAGCGCTGCTGGTATTGTTTGTAGATCTCTCCGATCAAAGGCCGTTTTCCGGCGGTATCCTCTGTCAAAATCCGGTTGTTCTGAGCGTAACTCTGGGCAACGATCAGATTGTTTTTCGCCATAGATATCCGCCCCAGGATTACGTTGGGCTTATATACCTTGTCATCCAGTTTCATATCCTTGACGATGGCCTTGATTAGATTTTTCGAATCCTGTGTGTCGTAGATCGTAAAGCTGGACGTATATCCTAATTTATCGGCTTCAAAACGCAGTATTTTAGAAAAAATAGAATGAAAAGTTCCCATCCACAGATTCGCGGCAATCTCGCTACCCACCAGTTCGGCGATACGTTTTTGCATCTCGCGCGCCGCTTTGTTGGTAAATGTCAGGGCTAATATCTTATAGGCGGGCACTCCCTGGCTCAATAATTGGGCGATGCGGTAGGTCAGCACCCTTGTTTTTCCCGATCCTGCCCCGGCAATGACTAAGGCCGGGCCTTGGGTACATTCCACGGCTGCTCTCTGACTATCGTTTAGTTCGTTTAGAAAATTCACCCTTTGCTGATTTAATTAGAATTTATTATAGGCCTTTTATGATCTGCAAAATTAAAAATTAATCTCCATACCACAATTAAGAACAGGGAATGTTTATATTTGTAACGGATAAGCGTGAAGGTTGTCAGACCTTTATGATATTGATGCAAAGTGTAGAAATGATGAGATTTATAATTGTATCGGTTTTGTTTGTTTTGAGTGCCTCTGTCAGGCTGGCCGGGCAAACGCTCGAAATATCGGGTTTCCCTGCCGGGCATTTGCAGGAAAATTCATATAACGGAAAACCTTTTTATGCCATTAAGGACGAGAATAATTCGCAGCCTGTGGGGCAGGGAATTTTTACGCCCGACGGAAATCCCCGCTGGGAGTATTCGTTTTCGATCGATAATCAGCCGCAGCCTGTGACTTATTCCGGAGATTCCACCACTTTGTTTTTCGGAGTCCAGAAAAGCGGTGTTTACCGATTGGAAGCCGTAAGGGACGGTGTGCCGCCGGTGGAGATGGAATTTATCGTGTATTATGTATATGTGAATCCTTTCGCCGTGACGATCATCAATCCGGAAGATTGCCAGGAAATAAAAATCCGCATCGATAATTTCGAGCCGGTGCGCTATAACGGAACTTATCCCGGAAGCAGAAGTGCGGCATATTATCTGGGGCGTGCCGTAAGGGGAAGTATGGATTTTCGGGAAACGCCGATTCAATTTCCCGGTGGTGATTATGCTCCGCATCAATTGGAAATACCGGATGCGGTGGGCAACCGGGACAGGGAAGACCGTTACGAGAATGCCGATTATTGTGTGAAAGTGGTCGATCGCTTTGGGCTGGAATGGATCAGCGATAAGGCGCCTTACACTTCGGTGATCCCCGTTGCCGGGATGGAAGAGCCTCGTTTGCTGAATACCGTAAAGGTCGAAGGGGTTGTGGGGATGGAAGCGGGGCAGGCTCCTTTGGAAGTGGAATTTCGGGACAGGAGTATGAACGCTCAGCAATATGAATGGTATTTATACCGGGATACGGCGGATATGAAAGATTTTGGCATGACATTGCTGGATAGCCTGCTGGATAACCGGATTCGTACCGAAAGGGATTTTAATTATACCTATATGCATCCGGGTTTATACAAGGTGCAGTTGAAAGCGATCAACACCAAGGGACAGTATCAGTGCTGGGATACAACGGAGCCTAAATTTATCAATGTGGTTATTTCTTTGGTAAATGTGCCTAATGTGTTCACTCCGAATGGAGATGGTAAAAACGATGTTTTTTGTGTACAGGCGTTTTCTGTGGAAGCATTTGAGGCGATCATCCTGAACCGTTGGGGACGTAAAGTATATGAATGGCATGATCCCGAAGGTGGTTGGGATGGCCGGATCAACGGTAAATACGCCACTCCCGGAACTTATTATTACATTGTCACCGCGAGGGGGCGTGAAAAGAGCAATCCGCCGAAATATGTCAAAAAAGGTGCCTTGTTGCTGGTGAGGTAAAATACTGAAACCGGTATTGACAGATAAAGAAAAGTCGGGGAAAGGATTCTTTTATTCCCGGCTTTTTTTATTTGTATAAAAATTTTATCCGAATGCTCCGGCTAACCGGAACGGTAACTGCTTGAAACGATATCCGGCTATTTTGCTGCCGGTACTTTTACGGAGGTTGGCGGATGCAAAAAATTAACTATCTTTGTGATGTTGATGCAGGACGATCTGTTTCAACGGGTATATATTGATTTTAGAAGCGTTTTTGTTTTCTCTTTCGTAAGAAAAGTCGCCAATTTTTGAATACAGAAAAGATAAAACAACATAGACGTTCGCTTGCCGTATATTATGAATAATATATTAGGTCGAGCGTGGGTTGGTTGTTTATTTTCTGTTGGGTGTTTGGCGATACCTCTTACGAGATAAACAGGACAGTTCCCACGCTTTTTTTATGCCCCTGCGGTAAAGAAACCGAAGAAAATCATTCTATGAACCGATCCCGTATCATAAATGCCGTTTCTTTTTATTGTTATGATGAACCGATCCCGGAATATGCCGGTATAAGGCAAAATTCGAATCGACATCGGAAGCCTGTAATAATGGTAATAGAATCCGTAAAATATTTATGCCGTAGAATTTGTGAGCGTTGTAATTTTGCATAAACTAAAATATAATTATATGGAAACTGTAAAATTAAATAATGGGGTTGAAATGCCGGTTTTAGGATATGGAGTATATCAGGTAACCCCCGAAGAATGCGAGAGTTGTGTATTGGATGCTATATCTGTTGGGTATCGTTCCATAGATACGGCTCAGGCGTACCATAATGAAGAGGGGGTAGGAAATGCTATCGTTAAATGCGGTGTGCCGCGTGCAGAGCTGTTTATCACCACCAAAGTGTGGATTTCTAATGCAGGTTATGAGAAGGCAAAAGTCTCTATAGACGAATCGCTAAAGAAGTTACGAACCGATTATATCGATCTGTTGCTGATACACCAGCCTTTCAATGATTACTACGGGACTTATCGTGCTATGGAGGAGGCTTATAAAGCAGGGAAAGTGCGGGCCATCGGCGTAAGTAATTTCTATCCGGACCGTTTTATCGATTTGGCTGAATTTTGCGAAATTACACCTGCTGTCAATCAAGTGGAAACGCATGTTTTCAACCAGCAGGTAAAAGCACAGGAAATCATGAAAAAATATGGAACTCAGATGATGTCGTGGGGGCCTTTTGCCGAAGGGCGTAATGCTTTCTTTACCAACGGGACTTTGAGTACCATCGGAAAGAAATACGGTAAATCTGTGGCTCAGGTAGCCTTACGATTTCTGATACAGCGCGGAGTGGTTGTCATTCCAAAATCCACACACAAAGAACGTATGATTCAGAATCTCGATGTATTCGATTTTAATCTGTCGGAGCAGGATATGGAAGAAATTTCAAAATTGGATAAAGAAGAAAGCTTGTTCTTTTCGCATTATGATCCTGCTACTGTTGAATTTTTGGTGAAATTAAGCCGATAGTAGGTCGTTACGATTTACTTTTAAAATTTACCTTCGGTATAGGAATACGACCCTACTTGATTTTAAAAAAGATGAAGCGGGGTTTGTAAGAATAGATTAGAAATGAATTAAGAACCTCGCCCGGCATTGTCTGAAAATCTATGCGGGCGGCATTGGACGGTGGAGAAAATTATAATCGTTTATATACCGGAGACGGCTTTACTCACTCGATATTGTGTGCATAGCGTTTACGTATCGTGAAAAGTGTATGAATGTTTTTTTTCTAAGCGGAACGGTTTGATCGAATTTGAACTCTACAACAAAATAAATAGCAGGAATATTCATTTCCTTTGCAGAAAAATGTATTTTCGAAGTATATTATAAATTGATAGGATATTATGGAAGAGCTAAAGGTACTCGATTATTCCAATGTGTTTATTGCCAGTTATTTTACGGACGACCGCCAATGCTCGCATTCGAACCGTGAGCATACTCTGATTTACCTCTGTTCCGGCGAACTGGAAATTGAAGAAAGGGGGAAAAAGACCATTTTACATGAGGGAGAATGCGCTTTTATGCGGAGAGACAATCAAATGTACCTGTATAAACATGTAAAGGAAGGAAAACCTTACCATTCGGTCGTTTTGAAGTTTTCCCGTAATTTTTTGCGTGAGTTTTATCAAAATCTTGATAAATCCATATTGCCGGAACATGCCAGACGGAATAAGAAAAGCCTATGCCTGTTGCCTGCCGGACGCCCCGATATTAAAAGCTTGTTCGAATCCATTCTGCCGTATTTCGATTCCGGGATAAAGCCCTCCGAGGAATTGTTGAAACTAAAAATGATAGAGGGTACATACGTGCTGTTGAACACAGACAAGAATCTTTATGCCTCGCTATTCGATTTTGTCGATCCGTGGAAAATAGATATTATCGACTACCTTAATGAGAACTATATGTGCGATTTCTCGATGGAGGAGATTGCAAGCTATACAGGGCGTAGCCTTGCCACCTTTAAGCGCGATTTTGCAAAAATCAGCGACCTTACGCCTCAGAAATGGATTATCCGGCGCCGGCTGGAAGCCGCACATGAGCTGATCAGAAAAGGCAGAAAGAAAGTTTCGGAGGTCTGTTTCGATGTCGGTTTCAAAAACTTGTCGCATTTTTCGAAAATCTATAAGGAAGCCTATGGAGTCGCCCCGACAAAATAGCGCGTGACCTTGTGAACAAAGTTATTTGAGCCTCGCAGCAAAATCGCTGCGAGGCTCTTCTTTTACCTTTGTATCAAACTTAAAATAATATAGCATACATTAAATGAATCTGTAAACTATATGTATCATGGGAGAAAATAAAGACATAAATATCGGCCGTCGCGGATTTCTGAAAACGGCGGGGTTGTGGGGCGGCGCGCTTGTCGCGTAGATGATA
>OGOU01001701.1_pt1 | contig 16662 bp, 14 predicted proteins | sample 1552721 | NCBI WGS metagenome assembly OGOU01 (sample SAMEA2580176, study PRJEB22360) | human gut metagenome | biome: human gut; feature: human-associated habitat; material: faeces | place: Denmark | collected 2008/2010
GCTCTGAAAGAGATTCTACTGCAAGCGTACAAACACAGAACTTTACTTTCTCTCAATTTCTTTTACATGTTTTTAACAAAACTACGCTTTTTCCTTTTACAAAGGGCATCTACAATAGCACCTGTAAATGAGGCAACAGGAAAAATTAAATAAAGCGAATCAAGAAAGAGGAGAAAGATTATCATGAAGAAAAAAATCGCAGCAGTTTTAACAGCAGCAGTATTAGGAGCTACAGCATTTGCAGGTACAGTAAGCGCAGCAAGCGGAGATATCACCGTTGTATCCCGTGAGGATGGTTCCGGTACAAGAGGCGCATTTATCGAACTGTTCGGAATAGAAGAAAAACAGGGTGATGAGAAGGTAGATATGACTACAGAGGAAGCAAGCATCACAAACAGCACATCTGTTATGATGACAACAGTTGCTGGTGATGAGAATGCAATTGGATACATTTCTCTTGGATCTCTGGATGACACAGTAAAGGCTGTAAAGATCGACGGTGCAGAAGCCAGCGTAGAGAATGTATCTGACGGTTCTTACAAAGTATCTCGTCCGTTCAACATCATTACAGGCGATTCTGTAAGTGATGCAGCTCAGGATTTTATTAACTACATTATGAGCGCAGACGGACAGCAGATCATCGAGGATAATGGATACATTAAAGTAGATGCAGAAGCTAAAGCTTATGAGAGCGCAGCACCATCCGGAAAAGTTGTTGTAGCAGGATCTTCTTCTGTAACACCAGTAATGGAGAAACTTGCTGAGGCTTATCAGGCAGCAAACAAAGACGTAACAGTAGAGGTACAGCAGAGCGATTCCACAACAGGTATCACATCCGCAGCAGAAGGCATCTGTGACATCGGTATGGCATCCCGTGAACTGAAAGACGAAGAAACAACTGAAAATCTTACAGCAACTGAAATTGCAAGAGACGGCATCGCAGTCGTAGTAAACAATGACAATGATATTGATGAGCTGACCAGTGATCAGGTAAAAGCAATCTTCACAGGTGAGACAACAGACTGGGAAGATCTGGCTAAATAAGTAAGACCGATACAAAACGACAGAAGATGAAGCCCGGGTCACCGGGCTTCGTGTATGTCCTGCATTACATATCAGGGACGTGCCGGCGGTGCGCATCCGATGATAATTATGAGAGAGGAAGAGTCCTGTATGAATAGATTTAAAGAACAGGCCATGAAAATTGTATTTATGGTGGCTGCCTGTGCTTCAGTCCTGGCAGTATTTCTGATTTGTTTGTTCCTGTTTGCCAATGGAATTCCGGCGATTGCCAAGATCGGACCGCTGAAATTCTTACTCGGGACAGCCTGGAAACCATCCAATGACAAATTTGGAATTTTCCCGATGATCATTGCCAGTATTTATGTAACAGGCGGCGCAATTCTGGTGGGTGTACCGATTGCCTTACTTACATCTGTATTTATGGCACGCTACTGTCCGCAGAAAATTTATCGTCCGCTGAAATCCGGAATTGAGCTGATGGCAGGAGTTCCTTCCATAGTTTATGGTTTCTTTGGTCTTGTACTTATGGTACCGCTTATTCGAAACACCTTCGGAGGAACCGGCACAAGCTGGCTGGCAGCATCCCTTCTTCTGGGAATCATGATTCTGCCGACAATTATCGGACCAACAGAATCCGCTCTTCGAAGTGTACCGGAAAGCTATTATGAAGGTTCACTTGCACTGGGGGCAACAAAAGAAAGAAGTATTTTTGTGGTTATGCTCCCGGCAGCAAAATCCGGTATTCTGGCAGCTGTAGTTCTCGGAATCGGTCGTGCGATCGGTGAGACAATGGCGGTGATCATGGTAGCCGGAAACCAGGCAAGAATGCCTGCAGGTTTACTCAAAGGTCTTCGTACAATGACAGCAAATATCGTAACTGAAATGGGTTATGCAACCGGACTTCACAGAGAAGCACTGATTGCAACAGGAGTTGTACTTTTTGTATTTATCCTGATCATCAACCTGAGTCTTTCTTTACTGAACAGGAGGTCAGAGAATGCAAACTAATACAGCAGTAGTTGAACCGACGGTGGAAAATATGAAAAAAAGAAATCAGACATCCGCAGCAGACCGTATCCGGTCATATCTGCGTCATCCGGGATCCGGAGTACTTGCCCTTCTTACGATCGGGGCGGCAATAGTTACCTTTGCAGTATTGCTTTTTCTGGTAGCATATATCCTGGTAAAAGGTATCCCGTATCTGACACCGGATCTTTTCAGTCTGGAATATACATCCGAAAATATATCGCTGATGCCATCACTGATCAATACCTTTATCATGACAGTTTTATCGCTTGTGATTGCTGCACCGCTCGGAATTTTCGCGGCAATTTATCTTGTAGAATATGCAAAAAAAGGCAATAAATTGGTACAGGTTATTCGTATTACGGCAGAGACACTCTCTGGTATTCCGTCTATCGTATATGGTCTGTTTGGTATGCTGTTTTTCGTAACAGCACTTCACTGGGGAATGTCACTTCTGGCCGGTGCATGTACCCTTGTTATCATGGTCCTTCCGGTGATTATGAGAACTGCAGAAGAAGCATTAAAAGCAGTTCCGGATTCTTACAGAGAAGCAAGCTTCGGTCTGGGAGCAGGCAAACTCAGGACGATTTTTACGATTGTACTTCCGTCTGCAGTACCTGGAATCCTTGCAGGAATCATTCTTGCAATCGGACGTATCATCGGTGAAACGGCAGCTCTTCTTTACACTTCGGGAACGGTTGCACAGGTACCGAATCTGATGGGTTCCGGACGTACACTGGCACTTCATATGTATGTACTTTCCAGTGAAGGACTTCACATGAATCAGGCATCTGCAACTGCGGTTGTGATCCTGTTATTTGTATTACTGATTAACGGTTTGTCCGGTATGGTGGCAAAACGTATCGCGAAAGGATAACGAAACATGAGTGATAATATTAAACTTTCTATTGAAGATATGAATCTCTATTACGGGAATTTTCATGCATTACATGATATCAATATGCATATTCCGGAAAAAGAAATAACCGCTTTTATCGGACCGAGTGGATGTGGAAAATCAACTCTTCTGAAGTCTCTGAACCGAATGAATGACCTTGTTGAGGGATGTAAGATTACCGGAAAGGTAGAACTTGACGGAGAAGATATTTATGGTGACATGGATGTAAATATTCTTCGAAAAAGAGTCGGAATGGTATTCCAGAAGCCAAATCCGTTCCCGATGAGTATTTATGATAATGTTGCTTACGGACCGAGAACACATGGAATCCGTTCCAAAGCAAAGCTGGATGAAATCGTAGAAAAATCTCTTCGCGATGCAGCAATCTGGGACGAAGTAAAAGACAGATTAAAGAAAAGTGCGCTGGGTATGTCCGGTGGACAGCAGCAGAGACTTTGCATTGCAAGAGCACTGGCAGTTGAGCCGGAAGTGCTTCTGATGGATGAGCCGACATCTGCACTTGACCCGATCTCTACATCAAAAATCGAAGAGCTTGCAATGGAATTAAAAGGAAAATATACGATCGTGATCGTTACGCATAATATGCAGCAGGCGACCCGAATTTCTGATAAAACAGCCTTCTTCCTTCTGGGAGAAGTTGTAGAATTCAGCGATACAGATACTCTGTTTTCCATGCCGAAAGACAAGAGAACAGAGGACTATATTACAGGGAGGTTTGGTTGATTATGGCAACGCATTTCGAACGGCAGCTTGAAGCACTCCATGTACAGATCATTACGATGGGAAGCTTCTGTGAAAAGGCAATTTCTCTTTCTAATAAAGCAATTCGGGGTGAGGATTGTATCAAAGCAATTTTTGAGACAGACAGAGAAATTGATACAAAAGAACGTGAGATCGAGAATCTCTGTATGCGAATCCTGCTTCACCAGCAGCCGGTAGCAAGAGATTTACGAGAGGTTTCCGCAGCACTGAAAATGATCTCTGATATGGAACGAATCGGAGATCAGGCAGCAGATATTGCAGATCTTTCAAAGTATATTGATGAAAAACATGTTGAAATTCCATCGCTTATCGGAAAGATGGCAGAAATGACGGTCAACATGGTCACAGAAAGCGTTGATGCCTTTGTAAAACGTGATCTGGAACTCTGCCGAAAAGTAATCGATGATGATGATCAGGTAGATGATGCATTTAATCAGATCAAAGAGGAACTGGCAGAGCTGATGTACCAGAATCTGGATGCAAAAGCAGGACTGGATCTTTTAATGACTGCAAAATATATGGAACGAATCGGAGATCATGCGGTGAATATTGCTGAGTGGGTCGAGTATGCGATTACAGGCGAACACAGAAACGATGAACACCAAATGGGAGGCTGATAACGTGACAAAGAAAATTTTTAAATCAAATATACTGGTGGCAGTGGTTGTGCTGATATTTGGGATTGCATGTGTGATGGCAATCCTTTATCAGCATTTCGGAAAACAGATAGATACAGAGTTAAAAAAAGAGGCAACTTATCTGGCATATGGAGTAGAACAGAACGGCGTGGATTATCTGAATCAGATTAAAGAAAAAAATGACCGTATTACGTATATCGCAGAGGACGGAACGGTTCTTTATGATAATCAGGCAGATGCTTCTTCTATGGAAAATCACAGTGACCGTAAAGAAGTTCAGGAAGCGCTGAAATCAGGAAGCGGACGTGCAGAACGTGATTCAAAAACACTGTCACAGAAGACGATATACTATGCACTGCGCCTCTCAGACAATACCGTACTCCGTGTTTCCAGTACGCAGTACTCGGTATGGGTGCTTCTTATGGAGATGGTACCGCCGATGATCGGTATTGCAGTCGTGATGCTGATACTGGCCGGTCTTGTATCTATGCATATGGCAAATAAAATTGTGGAGCCGATCAATAATGTAGATCTTGAGCATCCGGAGGAAAATCAGATCTATGAAGAAGTAGGGCCTCTTTTAAGTAAGATATATAAGCAGAACGGACAGATCAGAAGTCAGCTGGAAACAGCCAGACGAAATCAGGAAGAGTTTACGATCATTACAGAAAATATGCAGGAAGGACTCCTTGTGATCGACAGTTATACAATGATCCTGTCGGGAAATTCCAGTGCATGGAAAATGTTTCAAATGCAGAAACCAAAGATTGGGGAATGCGTTTATTTGCTGAACCGTGGTGAAGAATTCCGCTTTATGATCGAACAGGTTCTGCGTGGAGAACACGGAAGTGTACGTCTGCGTCTGGGCGGCGAAGTCGTTCAGATGATCGCGAACCCTGTTACCAGAGAACAACGGGTGGTAGGTGCAGTACTTCTGCTGATCAACGAAACAGAAAAGGTGGAACGCGAACAGCTACGCAGAGAATTTTCAGCAAATGTTTCACATGAGCTGATGACGCCTCTGACTGCAGTATCCGGCTTTGCAGAGATCATCCGAAATGGTATGGTCAGACAGGAAGATGTACAGAAATTTGCAGGCAGAATTTATGATGAAGCCCAGCGCCTGATCGCGTTGATCGAAGATACGATTCGTGTATCTCAGCTTGATGAGGGAGAAACTCCGTATGACTGGGAAGATTTGGATGTGTGTCAGATTGTCAGAGATGTGTGCGGCAGACTGAAAGAGATTGCTGATAAGAAAAACGTTCATTTTTATATTGACGGGGATAAAACGATGCTGTACAGCGTGCGTCCGATTCTGGATGAAATCATTTATAATCTCTGCGATAATGGAATCAAATATAATAAAGAGGACGGTACAGTAAGCATTCATCTGCGTGATCTGGGCAAACAGGTAGAGATTCGAGTTAAAGATAACGGTATAGGAATCCCGGCAGAAGATCAGAAGCGCGTATTTGAAAGATTCTATCGCGTGGACAAGAGCCACTCCAAAGAAATCGGAGGTACCGGCCTCGGTCTTTCTATTGTAAAACATGGTGTAGGTTTCCTGGGAGGAACCCTGGATCTGGTTAGCGAGATCGGCAGAGGAACCGAGATTACCATGACCTTCCCGAAAAAACGGAAAACAATTTAAGAACATAAAAAAGATACTGACGCAATTTAAAAAGCGTTCAGTATCTTTTTTGGTTAGTAGCAATATGCGCCTTCATAACTGTTGCAGGATTCTTTCTTACGGGAAAGATTTTCACAGGAGCTGCAGCGGTTGCAGAATTCCTGTTCATAACAGGTGGCGCAGACACAATTCCCACAGTTGCTGCGGTCATAGGCCGGAGTACAGGTGTAGGGAAGAGTATCGTTTGGGCGTTCTTCCGTCATTATTTTCACCTCTCCTGATACGTTTTTGATAACTGTATTATATCTCTGTATATCAACAGATTCAAGAAAATAATGAGAAAAATTATTAATTTTCAGAAGAATTAAAATATTCTATTTTGCTTCCCATCTTCCGGATGCACCGCATGGCAGCACCAGTCCGTTTGAAGTAACAGGAAGTCCGATTTCCTGAGAATCAACATGTCCGTCGAAATCCTTAAGTTCTGTTGAAAGCATATAGGTCAGCACAGCCGGTGCAAGTCCTGTCGTATAGGAGTTGATCAGGAAAAACAGTGGATTCGGGCTTAAAAGCTTCACGCACAGCTTGATGAGCGGATGAATTGCCTCCTCAATCTTCCAGATCTCACCTTTCGGGCCACGCCCGTAAGATGGAGGGTCCATAATGATCGCATCGTAGTGATTTCCGCGGCGGATTTCACGCTCTACAAATTTTACACAGTCATCAACCAGCCAGCGGATCGGAGCTTCGGAGAGTCCGGACGCGGCGGCATTTTCTTTTGCCCAGTTGACCATGCCCTTGGAAGCATCGACATGTGTGACATGTGCGCCGGCAGCGGCAGCAGCCAGAGTTGCACCGCCCGTGTAGGCAAAAAGATTCAGAACTTTGACCGGACGGCCTGCGTTACGGATCTTATCTCCAAACCAGTCCCAGTTGACTGCCTGTTCCGGGAAAAGTCCGGTGTGTTTGAAACTGAATGGTTTCAGATGGAAAGTCAGATCTTTGTAATGAAGATCCCACTGCTGCGGAAGATCAAAGAATTCCCATTCTCCGCCGCCTTTTTTGCTTCTGTGATAGTGGGCGTTCATGTTTTTCCAGCCACGGCTTACCTTCGGAGTATCCCAGATAACCTGCGGGTCCGGGCGCACCAGCGTATATTTGCCCCAGCGCTCCAGTTTCTCGCCGCAGGAAGTGTCAATTACTTCGTATTCTTTCCAGTCATTTGCAATCCACATATATTATAATAACCTTTCTTTAAGTACTTATTTATCTACATATTTCCGTCTATTTAGTATAGGTGATAGTCTGGAATTCTGCAAGTAAAACTATATGGTTTTGAACGTGTAGACAGTTTATTTTGATAAAATTCGTCTTAATTCGTACTTTATCACTTTGATTTGAGAAAATTTTTTGTAAATAGAAAGGCAGCGGGGGTTGACAAGCGGTACTTTACCATACTAAAATATACAGGATAATTAGAAATAAGAAACACAAGGTTTAAAGATGAAAGAATTTTTGCCGGGACAGGATTCTGGAAGCGGCACGAGGAGGACGAATATGCAGAAATACAGTGAGATGAGTAAAGAACAGCTTCAGGCTCTCAAGAAAGAGCTGGATCAGCAGTATGCAGAAATTAAGGCACAGGGACTGGCCCTTGATATGTCACGTGGTAAGCCGTCAGTTGATCAGCTGAATATTTCCATGGATATGATGGATGTTCTGTCAAGCAGTACAGACTTGAGATGTGAGACTGGTGTTGACTGCCGTAACTATGGTGTTATGGATGGTATTCCGGAAGCCAAACGTCTTCTCGGAGAGATTTCCGAAGTAGATCCGGAACACATTATCATTTACGGAAACTCCAGCCTGAATGTTATGTTTGATACTGTATCACGTTCTATGACGCATGGTGTTATGGGAAATACTCCATGGTGCAAACTGGATAAAGTAAAATTCCTCTGTCCGGTTCCGGGATATGACCGCCACTTCAAGATTACAGAATTTTTCGGTATCGAAATGATCAATGTGCCGATGTCACCGGAAGGCCCGGATATGGATATGGTTGAGAAACTTGTAAGCGAAGATCCGGCAATCAAAGGTATCTGGTGTGTACCGAAATACTCTAATCCGCAGGGATATACCTATTCCGAAGAAACCGTAAAACGTTTTGCACGTCTGAAACCGGCAGCACCGGATTTCCGTATCTACTGGGACAATGCGTACAGCGTACATCATCTTTATGATGACGAAAAAGAACAGGATTTCTTGCTTGAGATTCTGGATGAATGTGCAAAAGCCGGCAATCCGGATATGGTTTATAAATTTACTTCAACTTCCAAAATCAGCTTCCCGGGTTCCGGTATCGCTGCATTAGCTGCATCAAAAGCAAACCTTGATGATATTCGTAAATATATTACAGTACAGACCATCGGACATGATAAACTGAATCAGCTCCGTCATGTAAAATTCTTCAAGAATCTTGACGGTGTGCATGCACACATGAGCAGGCATGCAGCAATCCTCCGTCCAAAATTTGAGATGGTAGAGGCAACTCTCGAGAAAGAACTCGGCGGACTCGGAATCGGAGAATGGACAACTCCAAAAGGAGGTTACTTCATTTCCTTCGAATCCATGGAGGGATGCGCAAAGAAAATCGTAGCAATGGCAAAAGAAGCCGGTGTCGTAATGACCGGAGCAGGAGCTACCTACCCATATGGCAAAGACCCAAAAGACAGCAATATCCGTATTGCTCCGTCATTCCCGCCAATTGATGAACTGGAAAAAGCAGCACAGGTATTTGTTGTCTGCGTAAAACTTGCCAGCGTAGAGAAACTTCTGGCAGAATAAACTCTGACCTGAACAGCAACAATAAAATTTCATAGCCGCGAACGTTAAGGAGGCGCCATGACGGAAGAAAACAAGAGTATGGACAAAGGAAGAAAACTACTGATTGGTTTAATCATTGTACTGCTCCTGCTTACCGCAGGCGCCTACTTTTTTGGTGTATACTATTTTACCGGTCACTTTCTTCCCGGTTCACAGGTGAATGGTTTTAACTGTTCTTATATGACGGAGGATGAGACCGAAAATCTTCTGAAACAAAAGACTGCAGTCTATGTACTTGCAGTCCGTACAAGAGGAGACGGCCAGGAAGGAATCACAGCAGAGGAAATTAATCTCCAATATACATCAGATGGAAGTGTCAGGAAGCTTTTGCATGACCAGAATCGTTTTATCTGGTTCCTGGCATTCAGCCAGCAGCAGACTTATGAACTGCCGGCATCGGTATCGTACGATGAAGAGCTGTTTAAACAGAAGATCGACAGCCTGAAGTGCCTTCAGAATAATGTAGAACCGGAAGATGCCTATATCAGAGAACTGGAGGACGGTTTTGAAGTCGTTCCTGAGATTGAGGGTACAAAGATTGATTATGAAAAACTGACAGAAGATATTTCTGATGCGGTTAAGACGGGGCGTACGGTTGCAGATCTGGAAGAAGATGGTTGCTATATCAACCCGACCGCATATGCATCGGATCTTACTAAGGACTGTGAGCAGATGAATGATCTGACCGATGTTGTGGTAACGTATGATTTCAGTGACCGCAAAGAGACGGTAGATCGTTCTGTGATAAAGGGCATGCTTGGCAGAGATGAAAATGATAATCTGGTCGTGAGTAAGGATGCAGTAGCTGCTTATGTGGCGGATCTTGCCGGTAAATATGATACGGCAGGTACAGAACGGACATTTTCTACATATGATAACAGAGATATCACCGTATCCGGTGGAAATTACGGGTGGGTGATCGACCAGCAAAAAGAAAGTAATGCACTATACAAAGACATCACAGAGAAAAAAACCGAGGTGCGGGAACCGGTTTATGAACAGAAAGCAGCCAGCAGAAAGATAAATGATATAGGATATTCTTATATTGAAATTGACCTGAGTGCCCAAAGAATGGTATTATATCAGAGTGGAAGTCCGGTGGTGGATACCGGGCTGGTGGCAGACAGCAGCACACCGACCGGCATATATGCACTGGGAGAAAAAGAATCTTCCGCAGTACCCGGTGGCGGAGCTGGTGAAACAGTAAATTTCTGGATGCCATTTACAGACAAAATCGGCATATATGGAAAAGCAGGTCTGGATGTAACGGGATATGACTTTTCAGATGATGCGGATATCGCAGCTTTCGGAAGTGATGATGAAAGCAGTGGAACCAGCGTATTTTCGGATTCGTGGCCGGGTATAGAAGGCTGCATAGCTGTACCTGAGGAACAGGCACAGGCAATTTATCAGACAGTAGAATCCGGAATACCGGTTGTCATATATAAGTGATCATAACTGTGAAAAGACAAAACAGTGTAACCAGTACAGCAAAGGAGCTGCAGGGATTCTGAGAGGGATCTTTGCAGCGGTTTTTGCGTTTCAGGAGAGGTGATAATATGAAAATTGTTGTATTAGCAGGGGGAACAAGTACAGAAAGGGATGTTTCAATCGTATCCGGCACAGGAATCTGCAGTGCGCTGCGTCAGAAAAATCATCAGGCAATTCTCGTCGATGTTTTTTGCGGACTGGAGAATGTAGACTGGGCAGATCCTTTTCCGGAAAGCTATGATGTAGAGGAGGCAGTTTCCTATATCAGGAGTTTTAACCGGCATATCGAAGAGTTAAAAAAGAGCAGGAAAGAATTTTTCGGACCGAATGTCCTGGAACTTTGTAAGAAAGCGGATTTTGTTTTCCTCGGACTGCATGGATCCAACGGCGAGGACGGAAGACTGCAGGCTGTATTTGACCTGATGGGAATTCCGTACACCGGAACAGGCTATCTCAGCAGTGCGATGGCGATGGACAAAGGTGTTACGAAAGCCATGTTCCAGATGCGCGGTGTACCGACACCGGGCGGCAAAGCCATGAAGAAAAAAGACCGCGTGGAGACACCGCAGGAGCTTGGCCTGGATTTCCCTTTTGTAGTCAAGACATGCTGTGGCGGTTCCAGCATTGGTGTTTATATCGTAGATAATCAGGCTGATTATACGAAAGCTCTGGATGGAGCCTTTACCTATGAAAATGAAGTTGTCGTAGAAGAATTTGTCGAGGGTACTGAGTATACTGTCGCTGTTGTGGACGGCAAAGCATATCCGGTTGTACAGATCGTTCCGGTTCAGGGATTCTATGACTATGAGAATAAATACAAACCGGGCGCAGTGAAAGAAACCTGTCCGGCACCGATTTCCGAAGAACTGACCAGACGTCTTCAGGAATATGCGGTAGAAGGCTATCACGCACTTGAAATGGAAAGCTATGGCCGTCTTGATTTCATCGTAACAAAAGATGAAAAAATCTACTGCCTTGAGGCAAACACTCTTCCGGGCATGACACCTACCAGTCTGATCCCGCAGGAGGCCGCAGTACTTGGTATGGACTATCCGACGCTGTGCGAAGAACTAATCAGAGTTTCAATGAAAAAAAGTACGAATGAGGAAAATTAAATGAAGAATCTTACATTAAGAAATCTTACAGAGGTGTGCAACGGAATCTGGCATGGTGATGATGCGCTTCTCGACCGTGAGATTTCTGCAATTACCACAGACAGCCGTAAGATTGAGAAGGACTGTTTGTTTGTACCAATCGTGGGAGAGCGCGTTGATGCACATCGTTTTATCCCAGATGTCATGGCGAAGGGTGCACTTGTGACACTTTCCGAGAGAGAACTTTCGGACGCAGATTATCCTTATATTCAGATTACATCTTCTCTGCAGGCAGTAAAAGATATTGCAGAATTTTATCTGCAGCAGCTTCAGCTTCCGGTAGTCGGAATTACCGGAAGCGTTGGCAAGACCAGCACGAAAGAAGTGATCGCATCTGTACTGAAAGAAAAATACCGTACTCTCAAAACACAGGGTAATTTTAATAATGAACTCGGACTGCCGCTGACCGTATTCCGTCTGAGAGAAGACGATCAGATTGCCGTTCTGGAAATGGGTATCAGTGATTTTGGAGAAATGACACGACTTACCCGGATCGCGAAACCGGATACCTGCGTGATCACAAATATCGGAACCTGTCATCTGGAAAATCTTGGCGACAGAGACGGAGTTCTCAAAGCAAAGACGGAAATCTTCCAGTCCATGCAGCCGAGCGGCCATATTGTACTGAACGGGGATGATGATAAGCTGGCAACGGTTGATGGCTATCATGGTGTGAAACCGGTATTTTTCGGTTTGGATGCGAAGCATGATGTTTATGCAGACCAGATCGTGAGCAGGGGGCTGAAAGGCGTTTCCTGCCGCATTCATATGGGCGAAGATGCTTTTGATGTACTGGTGCCGACACCGGGCATCCATATGGTCTACAATGCGCTTGCAGCAGCTGCTGTCGGCAGAATCTACGGACTTACGATCGAGGAGATCAAAAGAGGTATTGAAAGTCTGGAGACGATCCGTGGACGTTTCAAGATGATTGAGACAGAGAATTTCCTTGTTGTTGACGACTGCTATAATGCCAACCCGATGTCTATGAAAGCTTCTCTGGATGTACTTCATGATGGAGAGGGAAGAAGAGTGGCAATCCTCGGAGACATGGGAGAACTTGGCGAGAATGAGATTTCTCTGCATGAAGAAGTCGGAGAGCATGCTGCAAAATGTGGTATTGATGTCTGTATCTGTGTGGGAGAGCTTTCCTCACATATTGCAGAAGCCGCACGCAAAGCAGATCCGGACTTCGAAGTACATTACGAAAAAGACAGAGAATCTCTTCTTAAGAACCTTGGAGGATATGTCCATAAAGGAGATACGATTCTCGTAAAAGCGTCTCATTTTATGAAGTTTGAAGAAGTGGTAGATGCACTGGAAAAGATGTAAGATTCTGCAGGAATTTGACGAACGATTTTTGTTCCATACAGGCCTTAAGAGGTGTAGAATGTGTTTAACGGATAACTGTTCACAGACTGTAAAACAAGGAGGGCTTATGCTGGAACGAATCATGGATCTGCATATACTGCTCTATCTGATGGCTGTTCTCGGAACAGCAGGAGGAGTAGGGATGCTGGCAGTACACCTTACTTACAGAAGAACCATGCGAAAGACAAAAGCGACAACAAACCTGAGAGAAAAATGGCTGAATCTGTGGAAAACAAGGGATAAGCTTCTGAACAGAATGAATCTTCTGGTCTGGATTCCTTCATTGTTATCTACAGCATGCCTGGGGCTGTCGCTTTTTTTTGTTACGAAACTTGGATCGGAGCGAGGACTTCCGCTGCAGTATCTGTATATCGGTACGGCAGTTCCGGTTGCGCTTCTGATCTTGCGTCAGGCGCTGGACTTTTCGTACAAAGAAGAACTGGTGACAAATTCCCTTGCGGATTATATCCTTCAGGCGCGATCGCGCAGGGAAAATCCACCCACAGCCCGTAAATACGAACCGCAGCAGACGGCGCAGAAAACAGATCCGGTTCTCAGGGAAGAAATGGTTGAGCGGATCGCATCCAGTATCCGGCAGACAGCAGCTACCGGGAGCCATTTCAGCAAAATGCTGAGTCCTGAGGAAGAAGAAATCATGCGGGAGATCATACGGGAATTTATGGAATAAACACAGAGAAATCTGGAGGTACAAATGAACAAAAGAAGAATTATCTGGATAGAGCTGCTTCGTATTTTTGCGTGCATTGGTGTCATAGGTATTCATGCGGCTTCGCAGCATTTTCGTGATGTGCCGGTAAATACATCTGTATGGGCAGTAACTAATTTTTACCATGGAATCAACCGCTTTGCAGTTGCGTGTTTTGTGATGATCAGCGGTTGTCTGTATCTTGACCGTAAACGGACATGGAATCTTAAGAAGCTCTGGATGCACAATATTCTGCCGATTGCGGTAGCATATGTATTCTGGCAGGTGTTCTATGCGTTTTACCGCGGTCTGGTAAATGAAGGCCTGAAATTCGGCTCCGCATATTTTTTGAAAAGATTTCTGGTTATGATATCAGATTCCTATTTTCATCTGTGGTATCTGCCGATGCTGATCGGACTTCTTATCATTACGCCGATGCTGTGGGAGATTGTCAACAGTAAGAACGGGAAACAATGGGAAGAGTATATGATTCTCCTGTACCTGCTGTTTAAGCTTTTGCCATATACGGTCAAAGCTTTTCCGATACCATGCAGAGAACATGTGATGAATCTTTTGAATACCGTGCAGCCGCAGATGGTTACCGGATTTGTCGGATATTATATCGCAGGACACTATCTGTATCAGTATGGAGTATCCAAAAAGCTCGAAAAACTGATCTACATCTTGGGAATCCTCTCAATAGGTGCTGCCATCCTGCTCTGTTATATCAGGGCGCAGCAGACAGGAACGGATGTACAGAAATTTTATGAGAATTATACTATTGCGGCATTCCTGTGGGGCATTTCTGTATTTTTATTTTTCAAAAATCATGTTTCAAAGATCAAATGGAATGAAAAGCAGGAAAAAAGGATCTGTTTTGTCGGAAGCTGCACATTCGGAATCTTTCTTATCCATGTGCTGGTGAGATCACTTCTCCACAAAGCAGGTATTGACAGTATGATGATCAGTAATACATTTATAGCAATACCAATCGTGATCGCACTGATCTTTACGCTGAGCTTTGGGGCGGTAGTGATCATAAAGAAAATTCCGGTATTGAAGAAGTGGATCGTATGATCAGTCTTCTTCAATCACCTGGATCTCGAGATAATCAAAAGAAATATGTTCTATAAAACTGTCCTGGTTAAACCTGGTTCTGGAATGACGCTTAAAATCAGCAATATTGTTGTCAAGCCAGATCGGGTTTTCCAGGTCAAATTCATAGCAGATTTCCTGCAATGCACGAAAAATCTTGTGAGTTCTGGTATCTTCGGAATCATCATCTATTACAATATCTTTTATTAAGTGGTTACTTTCCCACATTTTTCCCCATAAACGAAACATAGCTGCCTCCTGTCAGAAATATTTTCTAAATCAGTATAGCCATTCTTTGCAGATAAGTAAAGAAATATGTAAAGAAAATTCATTGCAGATTTTAGCGAGATAAAGTATAATGAGTATTGTTTACATGTCACAATCCCGAGATATACAGGGCAAAATGCCATCACCGAAGGTGATTTGGAATGCATTTTGACTAGATTACTGTGAGCGGAGTGAACAGTAAGCTTAATGGAAATACATTTTGCATCGTCACAAAATACAGGATGCATATTTTTTATGAATGGAGGAGTTGTTAATGAAGTTATACGACAGTGGCGTTTATCTGGTAAACGGTCATGACATCGTTGAAGAAGGCAGTATGAATCAGCCGGTATCCAGAGAAGAAGCGGCCAGAAATACAATGGCATACGGAATTCTTGAAGCACACAATACTTCCGGAAATATGGAAAAGCTCCAGATTAAATTTGATAAGCTGACATCTCACGATATCACTTTTGTTGGTATTATTCAGACAGCACGTGCATCAGGACTCGAGAAATTCCCGGTTCCTTATGTACTGACAAACTGTCATAACTCTCTTTGTGCAGTTGGTGGTACGATCAATGAAGACGACCATATGTTTGGCCTGACCTGTGCGAAGAAATATGGCGGAGTTTATGTACCTCCTCATCAGGCTGTTATCCATCAGTTTGCACGCGAAATGCTGGCAGGCGGCGGCAAGATGATTCTTGGTTCAGACAGCCATACTCGTTATGGTGCGCTTGGTACCATGGCTATGGGTGAAGGTGGTGGAGAACTTGTAAAACAGCTCCTTTCCCAGACATATGACATCAATATGCCGGGCGTTGTGGCAATCTATCTGAAAGGGGAACCGCGTCCGGGAGTAGGACCGCAGGACGTTGCACTTGCAATCATCGGCAAAGTATTCGCCAACGGCTATGTAAAGAATAAAGTTATGGAATTCGTAGGACCTGGTGTTGCAGGACTGAGCGCTGATTTCCGTATCGGTGTGGACGTTATGACAACAGAGACTACATGTCTTTCCTCTATCTGGCAGACAGATGAAAAGATTGAAGAATTCTATGAGATCCATGGCAGAAAAGAAGACTACAAAGAACTGAAACCAGGTAAAGTAGCTTATTATGACGGCTGCGTGGAAGTCGACTTAAGTGAGATCAAACCAATGATCGCAATGCCGTTCCATCCGAGCAACACTTATACCATCGATGAACTGAAAGCAAATCTTTATGATATTCTGGATGATGTTGAGAAGAAAGCACAGATCAGCCTTGATGGTAAGGTTCCATACACTCTGAAAGACAAAGTGATCGACGGAAAGCTTTATGTAGAGCAGGGAATCATCGCAGGATGTGCAGGCGGTGGTTTCGAAAATATCTGTGCGGCAGCGGATATCCTCCGTGGCGCAAGCATCGGATCAGATGCATTTACACTCAGCGTATATCCGGCAAGTACTCCGATATACATGGAACTTGCAAGAAACGGTGTCCTTGCAGACCTCCTTGCGACAGGTGCTGTTGTTAAGACTGCATTTTGCGGTCCGTGCTTTGGTGCAGGTGATACACCGGCAAATAACGCATTCAGTATCCGTCATACGACCAGAAACTTCCCGAACCGTGAAGGCTCCAAGGTTCAGAACGGACAGATTTCTTCTGTTGCTCTTATGGATGCAAGATCTATCGCAGCAACAGCAG
>OGOU01001703.1_pt1 | contig 16651 bp, 16 predicted proteins | sample 1552721 | NCBI WGS metagenome assembly OGOU01 (sample SAMEA2580176, study PRJEB22360) | human gut metagenome | biome: human gut; feature: human-associated habitat; material: faeces | place: Denmark | collected 2008/2010
AAATACAAAGTTCATATAAAATTCATTATAGAACTTTTCACATCCTCCATATTTATCAATGACATCATAAAGAAAGTTAGATGAAGATTTATTAACATAAAAACTATCAATAAAGATTCCAGTCTCCTTTTGCAAATGTATAGCATCTTCATATGGAATGCCTGTAACAGCAGAGGCTCTTCTTGCTGGATTACTTCCCAATATTAATCTTCTTTTATATTTATTATAGAACTTAGTAGTAATTAGTTTGATTTGTTCTTTGTTAATGTCATTGTACGGATTAATAATCTTATAATTATCAAATGAATTTATTTCAGTTTTAGATAATTTTTCACAATACTTTAAAATCTTTTCTGAATTAGTTTTATTCATTGTCTCACACCTTCAATATTCTATTTTTTATTTACTTTTGCACTAATATATAGTTCTCCATTTGTTGGGGTTAATTCGATATCTTTAAAATTAAAATCTAGTAGTATATTTGATAAATATCTAATCATATCTAATCCGCGATATAAGTCAACAAAATTTAATTTTGGAATGATTATACCAGGAAAGCTTCTTTTATTTCTAGTATCTAAAAAGCCATTTGATATTGAGATTATTATAACAGAATTATTCTTTAATAATCGATAAGCTTCTTTAATAGCATTTTTTACATCAAAAAATGAAGAATTAAATGTTCTTAGCGATATATATACATCATAACTATTATCTTCTAACATTGATAGATTCTCAGCTCTTGATTTAATTATATTAGCAGTAGGGATAGCATTTTTTATTTTTTTTAATCCATTTGGGGCAATGTCAACAAAAGTTATATTATCACAGTTTAAAAATAAATCATTTGCTTCAATACCACTTCCAACACCGATATTTAATATATTGACTTTATTTAATGGCTTATTATTCATCTTAGCATATATTTCCTGAAATACTTTACTCCAATTTTTATTTATTGATCTAATATCATTGGCATAACTATATGATGAATATTTATAGTCAAATGCCTCAGATAGTGCACTAGTTATCAACTCATATGATTTATTCTTAGCTATACTAAATTTATTTGAAATATAAGATGATAATTTTTCCACATGCTTTTGCTGTGAAATTTCATCAGCATTTAGCCTTATTCCATATGAATCTAACTTTTCTTTTAGAAAACGACTAATTCTATTGCTGTAGTAATATTCACTGTACTTTATATTTTGATTACTATTTATGTAAAAATTATAGTTTTGTTTAAAGATAACTTCCTGCAAGCTATCTGGAAATCTATGTATATTTCTGTTAATCAACACAGGATCGTTTTCTAAATATGTATCCAATCTAGGATCGGGAAGGCCTAAAAATATTTCTTTTACCTCAATTTTATTTAATAAAATATTTAAATCAAAGTCATAATCGCTGTTTATTGTATTAATAGTTAAATATAAGTTATCAACTCTGTTAACTTTTCTTTTTTTCAATTTTGTTATCAAGTCAGTAGCCCATGACATATTTTTTTTATTTTCGGTATAAGAGTACTCTAATAATTCATTATTATTTACTATTATCGCTGAAGCTCGAATCTCTTTACTAGCTATTGTATCCGCAAGTTCAATAGCATACTTCATCCAATAGTAATCATTATGTGTCATTTTTATGCCTCCTTTCTATTGCTAACATAGTGTACTACAGTTTCTGTACACACACTTTTTCAATGATTTTATCAGGTTGGCAAAAATTATGCTAATAAATATTGGCTAATTAGTTTATTAGTCAAATGTGGAAATTTTGTCATAACTGAACCTAATATTTACAACCTATATGCAACAACATTTGCCATTATTGATTGATTCTTTGTTTGTAATGTACTTTGTTGTAATTTTGCTCTTTTATTTATCACATCTTATTTTATCATTTTTGGCAAACTATTTACTAATTTGTTCTAAGACATTACTTTCCAATATTCTTTTAAAAATGGACCAAGAAACAGTTTTTTCTGTTAATCCATCATAATTATTGTTGATTCTTTCTATGATTTCATCTTTTGAAAAATATTTGGCATCTGATACTTCTTCTTCTTGCAATTTTAAATCTTCAATACTAACACTTTTAGTAATTAAATAACACTCATCATAGTGATTATTAATATAACCATTTTTATTATATCTAGATGTCGTACCAACAAGATATTTTATATCATTATCATTTATTTCGATGCCAAGCTCTTCTTTACATTCTCTGATTAGTGCCTGTCTTCCAAACTCGCCCACATTTACATGACCACCAATAGTAACATCCCATTTATTTGGCCATAGTTTCTTATCTGAACTTCTTTTTTGCAACAGAACGTTAAAGTCATTGTCAACAATAAATGCATAAACTGCTCTGTGCCATAATCCCTTGGCATGGCACTCCTCTCGAGTAGCCGTTTTTCCTGTGAATTCTCCTAGTTCATTAAGAACATCAAATTTTTCTTCCATTATATACCTCCATCTTTTTTATCATTTAATAATTCATTTTCTATAAATAGTTTTGCTATATTAGTCATATGTTTACGTCTACAAACTAAATTTACTTCTATTTTTGGCAATTCCTCTTTAATATCAATTATTTGAATATTATCCTCATAAGATAATCCTGCATTAGATTTAACAACATAGCCTATACCGACATTATTTTTTACTGAATTTATGATTAATTCTTCAGTAGCAAATTCAATCATAGGCTTGAAATCCAAGTGATGCTCAGCAAAACAGTCATTCAAGTTTTTTCTTAGAGAACTTCTAGCACTTGGAAGGATCAAGGGTTGATTCTTTAAATTTTCCAAGCAAGAAAAATCATCTTTATTTTTCACTGATTTTATAAAACAGGTATCCAAACTGATAATAGGTATAACATCAATATTATTGTAGACATTGTCAATTGGAGATGTGTCGATTACAAAATCTAAGCTACCTTTTGCAAGTTCTTCTATAAGATTTTTGGTTGGCATATCTACAAATTTCATTTTTACATTTGGATATTTATTTCTAAAGCTAATTATGTTTTTCATAAGATAATTCATCACAATGTGTGATTGTACACCAACAACAATATTTGTATCTTCCACATTACTCATTGAGTTTAACATTCTTTGACAGGAAGCCAACAAATCGCTAGCTTCTTTTATATATTCATATAAAACTTGTCCATAGGGAGTTAATGAAACACCATTGTTAGCCCTATTGAATAGGATAACATTAAGTTCTTCTTCAAGTTTTGCTATGCTTCTACTTATAGCCGGTTGTGTAATGTATAGTTTGTTAGCAGCCTTTAAGAAGCTTTTACAATTAGCAACTTCATAAAAAATCTTTAGGAAGTTCAAGTTTAAGTTGTCCATAATGACCACCTCTAATGCGTATTATATATAATCCTTATTATAAAATCAAGTAATAGTAAAATAACTAACTATAAAATATAGTTATACCAGTATAATTTTACGTCATGATATAAAAAAAAGTAATAACTTTATAAATTAATGTAATTGGTATAATTATTATTTATTGCTGTATTAAAAAAAGGCATTTTACAAAAAAAAATATACTTGGTAGATTAAAACAAAAAAAGAAAAAATACAATTTATTGTAAGAAGGCAAAATTATGAAAAGAAAAATAATTTTAATGATAAGTATAGTGAGCCTCGTAGCTGTATTACTAAGTATACATTATGGTAATTACAATACAATCAAAATAGATATTGGATATCAAAGTGTAACTTCACAAACCTGGGGAGCTTTAATAATGAAGAATAAAGGTTTCTTTTACAATAAACTAAAAGAGGCATATCCAGACAAGAAAATAAAAGTAGTATGGCACGATGAAATATCAGGCTCAGTAATTAATACCAGTATGATTATGGGAAAAGTACAATTTGGATTTATGGGTGATATGCCTTTAATATTAAATATGTATAAGTCAGCCACTCTTAAAAATTTTAATAGTAAACTAGTTGCTATGGATGGCAAAGGAATTAATGGCCGCAATCAAAGTATATTAATCCCAAGAAATAGTAAAATAAAAACAATAGAAGAATTAAAGGGTAAAACAATATCTACACCAATAGGTTCCAGTGCTCATTACATGTTAATGAAAGTATTAGAAAAATATGGGATGTTAGATGTTGTTAACATAGTGCATCAGGATGTAGCTATTTCCAATCAATTATTATCCACAAATAAAACAGATGCCTTTGCTATTTGGGAGCCATATCCTAGTTTTTTAGAAAAAGAACAAAGTGGAAAAATTCTTATAAATGGTGACGAATCTAACATTGATTATCTAGCAGGTATCATAGTGGATAATAATTTTGCAAAGAAAAATAAAAAAGTAATTAAACTTTTTATAGAATCATTAGAGGAATCTCATGAGTTTATAAAAGAAAATCCAGATGAAGCAGCAAAAATATTTGCTAAAGAGTCTGGCTTTGATTTTAGTGTTGTACAAAAAGCCGTAGAAAATATCAATTGGGAAACCAAAATAGAGGATGAAGACATTGAAACTTTAATAAATAAACAGAACTTTTTAATCGATATAAAGCAAGTGAAAAGTTTCAACTTAAGAGATTATATCTATAGGGGGGATAAATGATGAACACAATAATAGCAGAACTATTAACGACTGATCTTTATGTGAATATACTGATGTCACTAAAAAATGTCTTATTAGGATTTTCTATTGCATTTCTTGTGGCAATCACATTTAATTTTCTATTACACGAATTTAAAGTATTGGATAAAATACTGTATCCAATAATTGAATTTCTAAGACCAATACCAAATGCTGGTTGGGTACCAATTGCAATTATTATTTGTCCAACAATAGAACAAAGTATCTTATTTATCACATTTGTAGGCTCATTTTTTCCAATGTTTTTAAATGTTTACAGAGCATTAGACAATATTCCAGTCAACTACTTAAATATATCTAAATTATATAAGTTGAATAGAAAAGACAAATATTCAAAAATAATTATTCCAAGTATTTTACCAGATGTTTATACATCCTCGATGTTAGGAATAAGCGGAGCTTGGTTAAGTGTGATAATGGCTGAAATGGTAAGCGGTAAAGTAGGGTTGGGTTACTACACATGGAAAAATTATACGTTGCTACATTATGAAAAAGTTTTCTTAGGTATTTTCTTTATGGGACTTTTAGGTGCACTTTTCTCTTCAATAATATCATTGATTTCTAAGAAAACACTTTTTTGGATAAAAAATGGAGAATAATATGAAAGTGAAAGAATATGAATTGAAAATTGAAAATCTCACGAAAAATTATAGTAGTGGAAAAAAGATTAAGAAAAAAGTATTTGATAGCCTAAGTATGGAATTTGAAAGTGGAAAAATACATTGTATTTTGGGAGTATCTGGTTGCGGTAAATCAACGCTTCTTAGGATTATAGCGGGTCTAGAAGATATAGAAAAGGGAAAAATTATTTTTAAGAATGAATTAAACACGAATAATAATATATTCATTTCAATGGTTCTACAAGAAAATAATTTATTACCATGGTTAACGGTATATCAAAATATAAAGTTTGCAGTAGATTCTTGTGGAAAAAATATAGAAAAAAGCTATATAGATGAAGTGTTAAAAAAACATAATTTACTAGAATATAAAGATTTTTATCCCTTTGAGTTATCAGTAGGATTAAAACAAAAAGTATCGCTATGTAAAGCAATAATTACAAAGCCTAAAGTAGTGTTATTAGATGAACCATTCTGCGCTTTAGACTTTGTATCCAAAGAAAACATTCATGACATATTTTTAAATGAATTTTCTAAGGAACGATTTACATCAATACTATCAACACATTATCTGGATGAAGCAGTAAAATTAGGAGATTATATTCATTTATTGGGAAAAGGTAATAAGTATATCAAAATTAGAAATCCATTAAAATATCCTAGGGAAAAAGATGCAAATTATCATAAATTTTTAGAGAAAATAAAACATTTATATATAAGGAGTGAGGAAAATGTATATACGTACTAAAAATGTTTCTAATTGGAAACAAATAAACTATCGTAATGTGGATTCAATGTTATCTGTACAGTTTATTTATGACTTGTATGATCAACATGCTTCTACAATTAATTGGTTTAGGTTTAAAAATGTTTGTCTTTATTTTCAAGATAACAAGTTATGGAGTTTCACACCACAAGATGAGTGGGAAAAAGTCATAACACAAATTTCTAAACAATTTAGACATCCAAAAGATAATAGTAATCCTGATATAGTAAAAAATTGTTACTGGTATTATGAAAGAAAGGAAACATTACTTGAAGAATTCTTAAAAAAGAAAAGCAAAGTTAATTTAAAAAGACTATCAAATGAAGAATTATATGATTTACTATTTAATTGGTATCAAATTACACTAAATCAAATATACTATATAAATTTAGCACCTGTAGAGTTAGGCCTACAAAGAGCAATTGCAGATTTAAAAGCTTCTGATTATTTAACAAATGATGAAATAAGCATTTTGTATTCACTTGATGATAATACAGCAGTAATAAGAGAAGAATATGCCTTCTTAATGGCTTTAAAAACAAACAAGGGTAAGTCGATTAAAAGCATCATTAAAAAACATTTAAAAGAATATAGCTATGTAACTATAGGTTATGGTTCTAGTCCGCTAAATGAGAAAGTATTATTAACTAGATATGAAAAAATAAAAGAATTAGAAGAAAACTATATTGATAAGAGAATAAAAGAAATAGAAAAATACCCTCAAGTATTGAAAAAACAAAAAAGAGAAATTTATAAAAAATTAAACAATAAACAGTTAGCAAATCTATTTGAGTTAGCAGCAAAATTAGGATTTATGAGAGACAGAAAAAAAGCTTTTCTAGGCAAATCAGTGCAATTTAGAAATACGATTATGGAGGAAATCTCACGTAGATTCAAAATAGATTGGAATGATATAAGATTTTACCTAATGAATGAATTTGAAGACTTATTGTTACATGATAGAAAGTTAGAGTGCGAAGAAATAGAAAAAAGAAAACAAGGCATTTATATTTCATCAATATCAAATATGTTTACCGGTGGTGAAGCAAGAGAGGAATATTTTCAATCAGTAAAAACAGAAATTGAAGATACAAAAGTGTTAAATACAAGAAGAGGAATTTGTGCTTCGCATGGTGTAGTAAGAGGCAAAGCCAGAATTTGTTTAACTTTTGAAGAATCTAACAAACTAGAAAAAGGAGAAATATTAATTGCCTATGGTACTGACTTTGATTTTATGAATGCGATAGTGAAATCTAGCGGAATTATAACAGAAGAGGGCGGAATATTATCACATGCCTCTGTTATATCAAGGGAACTAAAAAAACCATGTATAATTGCCTTTAAAGGAATAACAAAATTAGTAAAAGATGGAGATTTGATAGAATTAGATGCCGAAAAAGGAACAGTTAAATTATTAGAAAAAAGTCAAAATAAAACAAAGAAAATATTAGGCATATATCATTTAACAGAAAAAGTAGAAAGAACAGAGGTTGGTAATAAAGCATATAATTTAGCAGAACTCGCTAAATTTAATAGCAATGTACCAGATGCCTATTTTTTAGGAATATCATTTTTTAAAAATATTTTAGAAGAGCAAGGAAAATTAGCTGAATATGTAAAATATGCTTCTAACCTAAATAAATATAAAGAGCAGATTTATAAATTAATAGATGAAACGTATATAGATCCAGAAATATTTAAAGATAAGCTTGATTTTGACAAGAATACTTATGCAGTAAGAAGCTCTTCACCAAATGAAGATAGTGATGATAAATCTTTTGCAGGACAATATATAACTGAATTATTTTGTAATTCCATAGAATTTACTATTAATAGTATAAAAAAATGCTGGAAATCATTATTGGGTGTACATTTAGACAAATATAAAACAGAAAATAATGATGCTATATTTGGTGGAATAGTAGTACAAAAAATGGTTAATGCCGATTTTTCTGGGGTCATGTTTACTAAAAATCCAGTAAGTAATAATAAAGATTGTATTGTTATTGAATGCGTAAAGGGTGTGGCAGACAAATTGGTGGACAATAGAGTAGTACCAGATAGATTCTTTGTAAATCAAGAAAAAATAGAAATAATTGATGAGATTAATAGAAACAATATCCCTCATGATATTATTTTAAAACTAGCAGAATTAGGGCAAAACATAGAAAAACATTATGGTTGTGAAGTTGACATTGAATGGGCATATGAAAGTGGAATTTTATATTTAATTCAGTGTAGACCGATAACAACATAATAAGTATAGTGGAGGAATTATGGATAAGAATTATAAAGTATATCATCTAAGTATTCCAGGCATAGATAAAGAAATGTTTAATAGACCATTCTATTTAAATAGAAGTAAAAGAATTAGTTTTGATGGAATAATAAATGAAAGGGAAATAATAACTAATCAAGGTGAAGATTACATATCGTTAGCTCCAAAATTTAAACCCCATTCTGATTATGAAATGATGCTACAATCAACCGACAGAGTAGTAAAAAGTCCTATCACCTCTCTAACCGATGAAGCAGTACATTATATTTTTGGAACAGGCTACAAATATATTAGTTTTTTAAGCGATAACACAATAATAGAAAAATATGGTATGGAAGGTGGATATCCTTACCTAGTATTCAATTATGATGAATATACAACCGACAGACATAGTGGCATGTCTAAGAAACCATTTCATCTACATCTTAATTCATGGAAAAAAGAAACCATTGATAAAATAGAAGAAATAAGAAGACAAGCCGTCTCAAAATATTATTATGAATCAGTAGTTGATCCAATATTTGATTTAACAAGACAATTAGCGTATGATGCTCTAGATTGTGCGGAATTGAATAAATACTTAGAAAGGGCCAATCCAATTTGTGGTGGACAAGAAGTGGAATATTCTAGTATATTTAAAGTGAAAGCAGGATGGAAATTTTTAGATAGTGAAGAATTACCGATAATGCTCAAAACAATACATGAAAAGCTAGAAGAAAGATACAGAGACATTCTTAAATGTTTTACAGGACATGAGGAAGTACCAAAATTGTATACAAGACACTTGCTATTGCCACAAGAACAAATAATAAGTAATATTGTAGAGGCTGATTTTCAAGATACAACGAAAGAAAATTTAGTTAAGCTAATTGGTAGAGTAAGAAGTATAACACCTGAGCAATTCCAAGAATTATGTAAAAATACGGATTTAAGAGATACAGTTATACCAATGCGTTGGTTAGCATATTCTATTGGCTTTTTCTCAAAAGATTATATTGATTTATCAAGGCCTTATGATGAAAATACATTATATATGAATTGCACACCAAGATTATTCACTAAGATTGGCGGAGCAAGTATAATGAACTTTCCAGAACATTCTCTTGTTAAAATCGATAGAGGAGAAGGTGTATTTTCCCAACAAGAATTTGATAAGCATGTAGAATTTCAAAAAGACTTTGCCAAGAAATTATCACTTAGGAGATGATTATAATAGAAACAATAAGAAATGAAGATTACAATTTTATAAAAAAAAGAATGCTACGATTAGAAGAGGCATATAAACAAAGTAATGACCAAAAAGTAAGACAACTAGTAAAAGAACAAGTTTTGTATGAAATTAGTGAAAGATTTCCAAGATTCTTGGAAGAATACGCAGCAAGTTTTGCAAATTGTCAAATGTCCTCATTGCGAGAAATAACTGAACTTACAGTTCATGTACTATCAAAGTATTCAGTAGAGAAACTACCACCGATTACAGAAAAAGAAGCCAAACGAGTATTAAAATTAAAAGATAAAGCATTGAAGCTCTTCGTAAGAGGGTATAATGCTGCAATAGTAAGTAAAGATCTAACATATTATAGTCAAAGAATAGATGATAAACTAGTTTTTTTTACAACCCAAGATAATATGCCTTTAGGCTTGGTATCAAGTATAAACCCAAATGTTAGAAACAAAGAATGCTTGTGTTATTTTTGCAAACAGTTTAGAAGAGGAAAGGATATAGTTTTTATTACAAATAGTGTTAAGACAAAAGAAGGTAATTATTCTTGTATTGGTCAAACGGTCTGTTCTGATTATGAGATGTGTAATAGAAGCATCGAGTCGAACAAAACGTTAATTAAATTTTTTAAATATAAATTAGGTAATAATGAAGATAAATAGTATAATAGTAGTAGGAGGATGTATGGAAACAAAAATAATTTATTATGTACATGGTACAACATATGATAATGCAACCAAAAAATGTTCTGGTTGGAAACAAGTAGAATTAAATGATTTAGGTAAAGAACAAGCTGTTAATTTAGGAAAAACCACTCCCTATAAATTTGATGTATTATTCACGTCTGATTTAATAAGAGCAAAAGAATCAGCTAAACTAGCTTTTCCTGAATTCAAAGCTATAGAAGATAATAGACTTAGAGAATGTAATTATGGAGATTTAGATGGTGGTGATAAGAACCAAGTAATTTATGAAGAACATATCGAAACTCCCTTTCCAAATGGAGAATCTTTACAAGATGTTGAAAAAAGAATTAGAGAATTCTTAAAATATGTAAATGAAAACTACCAAGGTAAAACAATTGGTATTATAGCTCATAGAGCTCCTCAATTAGCAATAGAAGTAATTACAAAACATATCTCTTGGGAAGAAGCTAATGCTAACGACTGGAGAAAAACAGGTGCTTGGCAACCAGGCTGGGAATATAGCTTTAAAGATATTGACTTAGATTAATATCTTTTTTTCTGAGTGAAATTTAAATAAAATATATAAGTATATTGTCTACTAAAACCTTGAAAAAATTCCCAATAACTTATATAATTAATATAGAATAGGAGGAGTAAAATGAATAAATTAAAAATCAATAATGGATTGGCTGCTATTATCTTATTAGCATCTTTATTTGCTGGATGGCAAACTTTATTATTAGCTGTAATTTTAATGTTAATATTCTGTGAAGTAAATGACAAGGTAAGAAACTTAATGGTAAATGTAATTGCTTTCTTAGTAGGTCTTACATTAATATCATTTGCTTGGTCAATTATTTCTGATGGAGTTAGTTTAGTATTTAAAGGTATTGAAAGTATTGTTAATGTAATTAATTCTTACTTATCATATACTAATCAAATTAGTATTACAACGCTACAAACTAAGTTTATGAGCCCAGTAACAACTATAATTTCATTCTTAGATTCTGGTGTTGATTATTTAGTAATGTTAACTAAGTTCTTATTTGTTATTTCTACATTAACTGGACATGCTATGAAAGAAAATCCATTTGGTAAAAAGGTAAGTGAATATGCTTCAAAAGCTGTAAATTATGTTTCAAGTTTTGAGCAACCAGTGCCAAATAATAACTATAATGGTATGCCTCAAAATAATAACTTTCAAATGAATAACATGCCTCAAAATAATAACATTCAAATGAATAACATACCTCAAAATAATAATTATCCAAGTAACAATTCAAATGATGTATTATAAAGGTACAAAAAAAGGTTACAACCAAAAGAGTTGTAACCTTTTTATTTAGTCTAATTATTTAACTATGTATTTTAATTCTCCCATTCTAGAAGTAGGTACAAATCCAGCTTCTGCTTTAACTACATCCGGAATTCTATTTACTATTGCAGAACAAGTAAGTTCAACTGTACAAGGTCTAGTAATAACTAAATTAGTATTAGGTTCTCCTTCAACTGTCCAATCATTTCTATCACAATCTTCCTTGCTGTAAACTTTACCAATACATTCAGTTTCTAAAATAATTCCTTGTTTAGTAGTAGTTGTAACAACAGCACTCATACCAGTTGCAACTCCTGCTTTAATATCCATATCTAATGTTGTAGAGTGAATATCTTCATCACAAAATTGTGGAACACATTTTTGTGTTTGACTAACTACATCTAAATGTAATTTATCACATAACCATCCATTAACATTCCACATATAACTTGGTGTATAAGTACCAGAGTTAATAATATTTTGACGTTCTTCATCACTCATTCTATCAACACTAGCAACATCTCTATCAAACTCTTCTGGAGTAAGACCAGCACCATGAGCTTTTGCAAGAGCAATTCCATAATCTTCTACGTTATAAGAAGAGCTTCCCTTAATCTTAGTAATTCTTTGAGTTGTACCAGCTAAAGTACTAATTAAATTACCCCAGAAAGCATCTTGATAACCAGAACCAGTAATAGTACAGTTATTTTCTTTTGCTAATTTATCAATTTCTAAAGTAAGAGTAGGGTTAGAATTCATTGGATAGAAAGCTTCCTCACAAGTAGTAATTGCATTAATTCCATGTTTTGCACATAAAAGTAAGGCATCACGACAATCAGCAAGTAAACTCATAGTAGTAACAATACAAACATCTGCTTTTACTTCACTAAATAAAGCCTCAGCCTCATCAACAGAAACTACTTTAACACCAATATTTTCTCCTCCTATAATTTCTCCAACATCTTTTCCAATAACATTTGGATTAATGTCTACTGCACCAACAATATCCCATCCGTTTTCAAGGACATAGCGCATTGTATACTTAGCCATTTTTCCACAGCCATATTGAATAACTTTCATTTTATCATCCTCCTAAACTTATCTTATCATAAATTAAAATATATAATCAAACAAACTAAATAAAACTAGTCAACTTTTGACAAATAAATAATGACATGTTATAATGAAATTGCTTTGAAAAGGAAAAGTAAACAAAAAATTTATTCGAGTGAGTTAGGTATAGTGTGAACTAATAATAAAATTTTGTTGAAAGAACACCTTGGAGCAAACTACCGAAAAGATAATATCTTAGTAGACTAGTTCGGAAGCAATCCGTTATCATATTGCTAGGTTTGTTAGAACTAAAAAAGAGTGATTATTGAAAGCAAACCATTATTTATAATGGTTTTTTTAATAATAAATTAAGGTGGCACCACGGATACCCGATATTCGTCCTTATTGTAGGATGTATCGGGTATTTTTATATATAAGGAAGTGATTTTATGGAAGAAGACAATAATAACAATAATAACTATATCAATGAAAAAAATTATAAAACAGATATTTCCTACAAGTATCTAAAAATATATTTGAAAGGAAAAAAATAATATGGAAATTAAAAAAGTATATGATGATTACAAATCATTAATTGAAAAAGAAATAACTATTAAAGGATGGATACGAAAACATCGTAAACAAAAAGAAATAAGTTTTATTGAACTATCGGATGGAACTTGTTTTAAAAAATTACAAGTAATTTATGATAAATCCATAAAGGATTACGATAGTATTACTAAAATTCACTTTGGTTCTGCTTTAAAAGTAACTGGTATTTTAAAATTATCTCCTGTAAAAGACCAACTAATTGAACTTCATGCCAAAAAAGTTGAATTATTAGCGGACTGTTCCGAAGATTATCCAATTCAACCTAAACCTCATAGTAGAGAATTCTTACGAGAAGAAGCCTATCTAAGACCAAGAACAACTTTATTTCAGGCAGTCTTTCGTATAAGAAGTATAACTGCTATGGCAATACACAAGTATTTTCAAGATAATGGTTACATCTATCTCCAAGCTCCAATATTTACTGCTAGTGATTGTGAAGGTGCCGGAGAAATGTTCCAAGTAACAACACAAGACCTAGAGAAAATTGCTAAAACAGGAAAAGTTGATTACACAAAAGAATATTTTCAAAAGAAAGTAGGCCTATCAGTTTCAACTCAATTTGAAGCAGAAACATTTGCCCAAGCCTTCACCAAAACATATACCTTTGGCCCAACATTTAGAGCCGATCCTTCTCATACACCTTATCATATTGCTGAGTTCTGGCAAATAGAACCAGAAGTAGCCTTCTGTGACTTAGAAGGAATAATGGATATTGCTGAAGAGTTAATGAAATATGTCATAAAGTACGTTTTAAAACATGCTAAAGATGAAATGGAATATTTAGATCAGTTTGTTGAAAAAGACTTAATAAAGAAATTAAAAAAAGTAACAAAAGAGTCTTTCAAAAGAGTAACTTATAAAGAATGTATTGAAATACTAAAAAAAGCTCCAAAAAAGTTTGTCTTTGAACCAAAATATGGTTCTGATATTGCTAAAGAACATGAAAAGTATTTAACTGAATATTTTTCTTGCCCTATGTTTATTACTTACTGGCCAAAAGAGATAAAAGCTTTCTATATGAAACATTTAGAAGATGGTACAGTAGCCGGAGCTGATTTAGAATTACCTGGAATAGGTGAAGTATTTGGTATGAGTCAAAGGGAAGATGACTATGATACTCTTCTAAAAGCAATGCAGAAAAGAAATATGAAAATAGAAGATTATTCTTGGTACTTAAAGTTAAGAAAATATGGTGGAGTACAAACATCAGGTTTTGGTATTGGCTTTGAAAGACTATTAATGTACTTAACCGGTATTGAAAACATCAAAGATGTTACTCCTTATCCTAGAACTGTTTCTAATTGTGAATTTTAACTTTAAATAACTGCAAAAATTCTTTATAATATACCTAAGAGGTGAAAATTATGGAACTAAAACAAGTTGGAGAAAAAACATACTACATTGAAAATAATACTAATATTGGTATCTATCTCTTAGATGATAAACATATCTTTTTAATTGATACTGGTAATGATAAAGAAGCCGGTAAAAAAATTTTAAAAATAGTCACTGAAAAAGGCTGGGAAGTAGTAGGTATAATTTCTACTCATTCTAATGCTGATCATGTTGGTGGAAATAAATTAATTCAAGAGCGTACCAACTGTAAAATATATAGTTATGGTATTGAAAAATGTATTACAGAATATCCATTACTAGAACCCTCTTTCTTATATGGTGCTTATCCTTTTGAAGCTATAAGAAATAAATTTTTAATGGCAAAACCATCTATCGTAACAGATATTGATAATAATCTACCAAATGGTTTAGAATACATCATTTTAAGGGGCCATTTCTTTGATATGATTGGAGTAAAAACATCAGATGACGTAATCTTCTTAGGAGATTCTCTCTTTAGTGAAGAAACAATTACTAAATATCATGTTTTCTTTATCTATGATGTCGCCGAATACTTAAACACTCTAAATATCTTAAAAGAACTACCAGCAAAAATGTATATTCCATCTCATTGTGCTGCTACTGCTAATATTAAAGAACTAATAAAAATAAATGAAGATAAAATAAATGAAATCTTAGACTACTTATATAATCTTTGTAAAGAAAATATTACTTTTGAAGATATTTTAAAAAATGTTTTTGATAATTATGCCCTAGTAATGAATGCTACTCAATATGTTCTAATCAGTAGTACTATAAAATCTTATCTTTCTTATCTAAAAGATCAAAATAAATTAACTTATGAATTTATTGATAACAAAATGTACTGGAAACAAAATGAGGTATAACTATGGAACATATAATGAAACTATATACTTCTAACTTTGAAGACTTAACTAAAAATAATAAAACTAGAGAATATCGTTTAAATGATTCTAAAAGACGTCTTATAAAACCAAGTGATACTATTAGATTTCAAAAACTACCAGACTTTGATGAAGAAGTAATAGCTGAAGTCCTAAAAAGAGAAGACTTCCCTGATTGGTATTCTTGTTACGAAAAGTATTTCAATGAAGACTTTAAAGATACCTATCAAGATGTTGAAGCCGTAGTTCAAGATACTTATAATGGTTATTATACTGAAGAAGAAACTAAAGAGAATGGTTGTGTTGTTTTTACAATTAAAGTTTTACAAAAAATAAAGAAATAGGTCAAAGTACTTATTTCTTTTTCTATCTAACAAAAATGTAAGGTTGAATTTTAAATATATCTGCTATAATATTACTGAAAGGAAGATTAGTATGCAATATATATCTACAATAAAGACATCTATAATATTTTTTCCTATTATAGCCCTTATCTTTACAATTCCTTATATCTTAAAGCAATATCATAGATATGGGTCTATTAATAAACTAAGAACTCTAATAGTTTATTCTTTTATTTTGTATACGATGACTATCTATTTTTTAGTAATCCTACCATTACCAGATATTAATAACCTTCCTACAGATAAAACAATGTATAATTTAATTCCATTTAAATTTATTGCTGACATTATTAAAGAAACATCTTTTAATATTTCAAATCCATCTACTTACTTAAAAGCTCTAACAGAAAATTGTGTTTTTGTTGCCTTATTTAATATTTTAATGACTATACCATTTGGTATGTATTTAAGATATTACTACAAAGCAAGTTTTAAAAAGGTTCTCATCTTATCTTTTTTTCTAAGTCTATTTTTTGAACTAACTCAACTATCTGGTCTTTATTTTATATATCCTCATCCCTATAGATTATTTGATGTTGATGATTTAATTTTAAATACCTTAGGTGGGGTAGTTGGTTATCTCTTATTTGGACTAGTCGAAAAGTATTTACCATCTCGTGAAAAAATTGATAAAGATTCTCTAGAACAAGGTAAAGTAATTTCTGGACTAAGAAGATTAACATACTTCTTCCTAGATTTATTTATCTATTGTATCTTTCATATGATTGTAACTCTTCATACAATGAGATTTCTGAGTTCAAGACTTCAATACCAGTCA
>OGOU01001708.1_pt1 | contig 16641 bp, 15 predicted proteins | sample 1552721 | NCBI WGS metagenome assembly OGOU01 (sample SAMEA2580176, study PRJEB22360) | human gut metagenome | biome: human gut; feature: human-associated habitat; material: faeces | place: Denmark | collected 2008/2010
AAACAGCACTGGGTAGCGGCTCGCGGTAACGAATGAGTAATTGTGTCTGGTCTAGCCGACTCAAGCCCAATAACAGGAAGCGAGCACTATCAGTCGGCAACTGGGCCGTTTTTAGACAAAAAGAAGCCCACTGCTGGGCTTCAAAATAAGTGGGTTGAGTGGGCTTATTCATTAGTTAAGCGCTCCATTTTTTCAGCTTGATCAGCTAAAACGAGGGCATCAATAACTTCGTCTAACTCGCCGTTCATCACCCGGTCAAGTTTGTTGAGCGTTAACCCAATTCGATGATCCGTCACCCGATTTTGTGGAAAATTGTAAGTCCGAATACGTTCAGAACGGTCACCCGTCCCAACGGCTGATTTACGTTCAGCATCATATTCGTTTTGTTCCCGTGACTGATAGTAGTCGTAGACCCGTGCCCGCAAGATTTCCATCGCTTTGGCCCGGTTTTGCTGTTGCGAACGTTGGTCTTGCATCGAGACCACGATACCGGTTGGTAAGTGGGTCATCCGCACCGCTGAAGACGTCTTGTTGATATGCTGACCACCAGCACCAGATGAACGAAAGACATCGGTCCGAATATCTTTTTGATCAATATCAATGTCAACATCCTGCGCTTCCGGCATAACGCCGACTGTTGCAGTTGAGGTATGAACCCGCCCAGCTGATTCAGTCACTGGCACCCGCTGTACCCGGTGCGCGCCACTCTCATACTTCAGCTTAGAGTAGGCCTTGTCACCAGAAATGATCAGAACGATTTCTTTAAAGCCACCAACTTCAGTTTCATTACGATCAGCCACTTCTACTTGCCAGCCTTGACGTTCTGCGTACTTCGAGTACATGTTGAACAGGTCCGCAGCAAACAAACTAGCTTCGTCACCACCAGCAGCACCGTGAATTTCCATGATGATGTTCTTGTCATCGTTAGGGTCTTTAGGCAACATCAATAACGTGATTTCATGTTCCAATTGATCCTTTTCCGCGTTAAGGTTCTTTAAATCATCTTTGACCATCGCGTTCATCTCATCGTCGAGCTTTTCATGAAGCAATTCGTCATTTTCTTCGATCTGACTCGTGACTTCCTTGTAGTGATTATATTTTTCAACCGTTTCACGAATATTACCCATTTCCTTAGATAACTTCATGAAACGTTGAGAATCCGAAATAACTTCCGGATCACTTAATAGTTCACCGAGTTCCTCATACCGATCGGCAACGGCTTGTAACTTATCAAAAAACTTATCCATTCTCAGTTAATCCTCACTTTGTTAATTTCGGCGGGTAAAAATAATGATGACGACAAACTGGGTAGTACGCCTCATTACCCCCGATTTGAACTTGTTCGCCTTCATAAACGGGCTGACCATCGTGGAACCGTAAATTCATAATTGCTTTTTTACGACAGAACCAGCAGATTGTCTTCATTTCTTCGATCTTGTCCGCATATAGCAGTAGGTACTTGCTACCTTCAAACAATTCGTTACGAAAATCATTCTTTAAACCAAACGTCATTACTGGAATCTTTAGCTCATCAACAATGTCAGCCAATTCTAGGACGTGATGCTTTTTCAAAAATTGGGCTTCGTCGATTAAAACGCACGCAGCATCCGGATTCGTTTGTTTAACGATCTCAAAAATATTGGTATCATCAAATACTGGCGTTGCTTCACGTTTAAGGCCAATGCGACTCGCAACATAGCCCACACCATCACGATTATCTAAGCCACTCGTTAAGATAATGACCGACTTATCTTGTTCCTCATAGTTATGGGCAACTTTCAAAATTTCAATGGTTTTACCACTGTTCATCGCGCCATATCGAAAAAATAACTGTGCCAAGCGACTCATTCCCCTTTTTTACACATTTCTAGTCAATTATAGCGGATTTGGCCGTGAATTTCAGCATTCTGTCATTAAAACTAATTAACGAATTGATAATATGCGGTTAAATGGCGGGAGTATCACTTTTCTTTTAGGGACGTTCAGTATAAAATACTTGAGAGTAGGACATTTTGTCCGGTAATTATGATTTTAATACCCGGTAGTTGGTCACACTGATCATTTCCCAGGTAAATCAAGAATTAGGGGTACCGATAACTTATGTCAATTAATAGTACATTAGCCACCTGGACGGGTAAATCCGCATATTGGTTTTTACACACCTTCCGTGGCGGTGGGAGCTCACTCCCCGGCAAGTTAGCGCTGAAGCTCGATCCAACGATTTTAAAGCATCTCGCTAAAAACTACGACGTCATCGTCATCACTGGGACCAACGGTAAAACGTTAACGACCGCCTTGACGGTCAAGGTTTTACGTGAACAGTACCCTGACATTTTAACCAATCCAAGCGGATCCAACATGAAGCAAGGTATCGTCACGACCTTTTTACGGGCACCTAAAGCGCACCAAAAGCCACTCGCAGTTCTAGAAGTCGACGAAGCTAACGTAATCATGGTCACCAAGTACATCACACCAAAAGCCTTTGTCTTCACGAACATTTTCCGTGACCAGATGGATCGATATGGTGAAATCTACACGACATATCAAAAAATCTTAGACGGGGTTGCTTTAGCACCTGAAGCGACAATTATTGCCAACGGTGATTTGCCACTCTTCAATGCCAAACAATTGCCTAATCCGATACTGTATTACGGATTTGACTACCAGCCCGACCATGACCAACAAGCGCCAGCAAATACGGATGGCCTGCTTTGTCCGCGTTGTCAGCATATTTTGCGTTACCATAGTCGAACTTATAGCAATATGGGCAAGTATTATTGTCCCCACTGCGGTTTTGAGCGTCCACAGTTGACATACAAATTAAACGCCCTAACCGCTATGACACCGACTAGCTCAGACTTTGAAATCAACGGTCAGGCCATGCATCTTAATATCGGTGGTCAATACAATATTTATAATGCGCTAGCTGCCTACGCGGTTGGGCGCTTCATGGACGTCACGCCGGCCAAAATCGCGCACGCCCTTAGCGACAACGATGAACAAGTCTTTGGTCGTCAAGAGACCTTTCACGTTGGCGAAAAGGACGTCACGCTGATTCTCGTCAAGAATCCAGTGGGCCTTAACCAAGTCTTGCAAACAATCAGCACCGATGACCGGCCATTCTCATTTGCCGCTCTGCTCAACGCAAACTATGCAGATGGTATTGATACTAGTTGGATCTGGGATGGTAATTTTGAAAAATTACCGGCATTGAATATTCCCGCCTATATTAGTGGCGGTGAACGTTATCGTGATATCACGTTCCGGCTAAAAGTTGCTGGCGTACCGGAAGATCAGTTAACCATTATTCCTGACCTGACCAACATGACGACCGCAATTCAAAAACTACCGACCAAGCAAGTCTACGTCGTCGCAACTTACACCGCGATGTTGCAATTACGAAAACAACTTGCTAGCCAAGGCATTATCGATGGGGGGATGGCTTAACCATGACTTATACACTACACGCCGCACACCTCTACGGCGATCTAATGAACACGTATGGTGATATCGGTAACATTTTAGCAATGCGCTACTATGCTAAAGCAGTGGATGCCGACATCACTGTTGACTTAGTTAGCTTGGATGATCGGTTTGACGAAGAAAAATATGACTTCGCCCTCTTCGGCGGTGGTCAGGATTACGAGCAAACGATTGTTTCCAAGGATTTACAAACGAAAAAAGACGCCTTGACCGCATATATCGAAGCCGGTGGCCCATTATTAGCAATCTGTGGTGGCTTTCAAATGCTGGGCCATTACTACATTGGGGCCCATGGTGAAAAGATCGCGGGTATCGGTGCCTTAGATCATTACACGCTCAGTCAGGATAACAATCGCTTTATTGGTAATATAACCATTGAGAACGCCGAAACCCACCAGACCTACTATGGTTTTGAAAACCACAACGGGATGACCTTCCTGGGCGAAGGTGAACGGCCCCTTGGTCAAGTGCTCCAAGGTAACGGCAATAATGGCAAAGATCAATCTGAGGGCGTTATCTACAAGAACACCTTTGGGTCTTACTTCCATGGTCCAATCCTTGCACGCAATGAAGCCCTCGCTAAACGAATCTTGAAACTGGCCTTACAACGTAAGTACCCTGAAGGCAACTTCGATGCACTGGATCAACTCAACGAAGACCTCACTAAAAACGTTATCGTGAAACCTTAAAACGTATCACTCAAAATCGCCACTGACTTAGTTACCAGCCAGTGACGATTTTTTAGTTTGATCCGTATTAATTGGTTACAATGATAATAGTTTTTGGAAGCCTTCTCATTAGTAAACCCCTTCAAGCTATAATAAATATTTATATACTTTCAGATAGTGATTATTAATAAACTGATACCATCAGTAGATACACAAAAAAAGATTGATATTGGCTTCCAACCAGTATCAATCTTTTTTATCCCATCAAGGGGTTAACTAATTATGCCTTAGCCCCAGGTTCTGAAGCAATAATTTGTAAATCGCCTTTCAATGTCCATTGTTTTACGTCAAATGGCAAGATAAAGTGGACGCCCTTACTCAATGGATAGTCTTGACCGTCAACGACAATGCTACCTTCACCATCAAGTACAGAGACTAACGTATAAGGTGCTGTTCCCCGGTTAAAAGTTGCTTGCCCATTTGTTAGCCGCCATTGCCAAACACCAAAGAATGGTGATTGGACGTATTTGGTCACCGTTGCATCCCCAACCTGGGTAGTCGTGATGTCAAGATCAGGGTCATGATGCGGAACGTTAGTTGTATCAATGGATTGTTGCAAATGCAGCTCGCGCTTCTGACCAGTGGTCTTGTCGACCCGGTCCCAATCATATAGCCGGTAAGTCGTATCAGAACTCTGCTGCGTTTCTAACACCATAATTCCCTTACCAACCGCGTGAATCGTTCCAGATGGGACATAAAGGAAATCGCCGGGCTTAACGGGCACTCGCCGTAATAGCTTATTCCATTCACCGTTGTTGATCCATTCAGCGAGCTGTTCACGGGTCTTCGCATGATGACCATAAATCATCGTTGCACCCGGTTCAGCCGCAATCACGTACCAGCATTCAGTCTTGCCAAGTTCGTGCTCGTGTTCAGCCGCGTACGCATCATCAGGATGCACTTGCACCGACAAATCTTCACTAGCATCCAAGATTTTCGTTAATAGTGGGAAGACATCTCCCTTAGCATCACCGAACACATCACGATGTTCTGCCCATACCCGATCCAGTGTCATGCCAGCGTACGGCCCATTTTCAACGGTCGCCGGACCATGCGGATGAGCTGAAATAGCCCAACATTCACCAGTATGATCACTGGGAATATCATAATTAAAATCATCATGTAATTTGGTACCGCCCCAAATTTTTTCATGGAACACCGGCTTTAAAAAGTATGGCTCACTCATAAGATCTACTCACTCCATTGTTGAATTTAATATCTAAATTTTAGCATAAATGAAAGCGGTTGTGAAACCGAAGTAGCTAATTTGTAACCGTATCCGCCAACCAAGCCGCAATTAACCGGCGACGTGCTGGAAGGAATACCGAATTATTTGCAACTGGATGCACCCGGTTGGATAAGAAAACAAGGCCCCGTTGCCGTTGACGGTCAAGCATCAGGAGCGTACCAGTATAACCAGTATGAAAAATCACCGGCAGTGTCTCATCAGAACGGTGCCAGAGGTTCCAACCAAAGCTCCGGCGTAAGTGTTGATTGGGCGTCCAATCTTGATACAAGCTTGCAATCGTAGCCTGTGATAGCACAGCTGGTACGTCGATTTGGCCGAGCATCAGTTGTGAAAACCGAACAAGGTCTGTCACACTGGCAAATAAACCGGCGGAACCACAGTGTTCACCTAAGACTCTGGCCTTAGGATCATGAACGATCCCCCGTAACAACCCAGTTTTCATGGAATACGTCGTCGGAACGGTTTGCGCTAGTTGAGGTTGAAAACTCGTGTGTGCCAACCCTAATGGCTGCAAGACGCGCTCAGTGATAATTGGCTGAATGGCCGCTCCAAGAATTCGTTCAATGACTTGCCCCATGATGATCAAGCCTAAATCCGTATAAACCACCCGATGATTGCGGTTACGCTCACTGATTGGTAGCTGTTGAATCGCGGCTAATAACGCATCCGCTGACAACGCATTCCGATTTGGAATATAACCACTCAGCCCACTTGTATGGGTCATTAAATTACGAACCGTGATCGTTGTGGACTGTAAAGTCGGTAGGTAGTCATGCACGGGGCGATCAATTTCAAGTTGCCCATTTTGCATCAACTGCATCGCCACGGTTGTCGTTCCCACGACCTTAGTAACCGAGGCCAAATCATACATCGCATCCGGCCATAATGGTTTGATCGTTGGTTTTATTTGAGCGACGCCCACTTGATTCGTGTGCCACTCAGCCCCATCGATCAAGGCATAACTCGCCCCTGGGATCACTTGATCTTGGACCATTTGGTTAATTAGTGCTGCGGTTCTACTAAAAGTTAACATTAATTTATTCATTCTCTCTTATTAGGATCATGATTCAAGTCGGGATTGACTGTGGCTAAACCGCCTTCAAGGTCAGTATCAACCAAGTAACCTGGCAAACTGTCCACGTTTTACCCTGACAATTTCTACGGATACAAACTGACCTGATTGCATCAACGACCTTCCCGAAGCTAGTGCTGACTTCCGAATAACCGCGGTAATGTGACCAACCAATAACTGATTAAAGCGGCCCCGCCAATGACGAGAAGCCATTGATTCGAGACAACCTGATGATTATACAGTAACGTACAGCCCACCAAAATTCCCGTGCTGACCCATTCAACTGTCTGCCAATGTCGATTACTCCACTTTATCATCTTGCCCAACTCCCTTTAATTTTAGCGTTTCTTCAGCAACTTTACATCACAATCAGCAATCTTAACCTAACCGTAACGTCCCCTTAGCCGAATAACTGTCGTTCCAATCATGCGTCTACTGATTAGACAGCATTTCTTACTATTCACAATACCACGTGCATCATGCGCACGCACATAAAAACGACTTTAGTTCCACCCGTATCACGGGTCTTACTAAAGCCGTCTTTTTATTCACACAAACAACACTGTACTTAGTCTAATTCAACTTTCTGGACCCAACCTTCAGGCGCTTCCCGATCGCCAAATTGAATTCCAGTTAATTCATCATATAATTTTTTCGTTACCGGACCAACTTCCGTTTCACTGTAGAACACGTGTAACTTGCCTTGATGTTCCAAGCCACCGATTGGTGAAATAACCGCAGCTGTCCCACAAGCCCCAGCTTCAGCAAACCGGTCTAAATCATCAATGTAGACGTCGCCTTGTTCAGTCTTCATCCCAAATTTATGTTCTGCCAAGTAGAGTAATGAATATTTCGTAACGGAAGGTAGAATTGATGGTGACTTGGGTGTCACAAAAGTGCCATCCTTAGTAATCCCGAAGAAGTTCGCTGAACCTACTTCTTCAATCTTACGATGTTCAACCGGGTCAAGATAAACACAGTCGGAGAAACCGTTGGCATGAGCTTCTTGACCTGGGAATAAGCTAGCCGCATAATTCCCACCAACTTTATAAGCCCCGGTTCCTTTATGGGCCGCACGATCATATTCGGACGTCGTAAAGTTGGTTGGCGTCATCCCGCCTTTGAAATAACTACCAACTGGCATGGCAAAGACCGTGAAGATGTATTCCTGAGCTGGATGAACACCAATGTTACCCCCAACCCCGATCATCAATGGCCGTAAGTATAAAGTCGCACCAGTTCCATACGGTGGCACGTAATCTTGATTAGCCTTAACAACCTGTTTAACAGCGTCCACAAACATGTCTGTCGGCACTTGTGGCATTAATAACCGTTCACAGCTGGTCTGCATTCGGGCTGCATTACGATCTGGCCGGAATAATTGAACACTACCATCTTTAGTGCGGTAAGCTTTTAAGCCTTCAAAGTCTTGTTGACCATAGTGTAATGCTGTTGAGCCTTCACTAATATGTAAAGTTGCATCTCCCGTTAATTCTTTTTTGTACCAAGCACCATCTTTCCAATACGCACGATAACGGTACGGAAGATTCCGATATTCAAACCCCAAGTTGTTCCAGTCTAATTGTACGTCTGCCATATGCTTCGACTTCCTTTATATGTAATTTTCCAAATTAATTAATTTGAATTTAATTAAAAGATTAATGGTTAATTAGAAGTTTGTCAAGGGCCCGTTAAACATTTCCAACGCTTTAAGATTTTTTTGGTATAATGAGTGTAAATTTAGCAAAGGACTGGTTTGTCGTGGCTAGTAATTCAGATTCAAATTATAACGTCATGTTTTATATCACCCATCACCCGACTGAAATTCAGTTTACCCAACCGGAATACACGAATGTCGTTCGGATGGGTGTCCCCGATCATATTAAGGTCGCTAACCCCGAAATTTATTTTCCTGACAACAAGCTATTAGTCAACCGATTTCAGGATGACTTTGTCGCTAAAAACGGCAACTTACTTGACTTCTTCTTCGATTACACAGAGAAAAAGGTCCCTAACTACCATGAAGTATGGGTTTCTTCGGCCCATTTACCAGCCAAACACTTATACTTCTTAGAGTTATCATTTGAGTAATTTAACGCACGTAACCTTTACGATCTATTTGGAATCAAATTTAACAATCAAAAAATCACCACCTGGATTATGTTCATCCAGGTGGTGATTTTTTAATTACTTTACAAGCGTAAAATGCAGCCGACTTAGAACTACGGGTTCGTCCCGTCATAACCTCGAATAGTGAGCTTTACTTGACTAATCAAAGTCCAGTCGCGCTCATAAAACGTTACTTAGTCATAAAGATATACAAGTCAGACGTGGAGACACCAATCGTGAAGCGAACGCCCTTAGAGGTAATCGGATCGATTGTCGTCGTACTACCACTATTATCCTTGGTTTCCTTCTGGAACTGTTTCATAACCTTCTTGGCATTGGCGCCCGTTGTTGTCGTCATCAAAGCAAACGCCGTCCCAAAGTTCTTCTGGCGGGTCTTGTTCTTAAAGGCCTTGGTTGGAACAATCATCGCTGCCCCTAATACGTCACCCTTCTGAACATTTAGCCGGATCTTATAATCCTTAGTTGTTAACACGTTCTTAATGCCATCACTTGGCATCTTCGTCGGTAACAATTGCGACTTGACCTGCTTTTTCGCCGTTGCCATTGCCGCTTCGACCTGCTTCTGAGTCGTTTGCAAACTAGCTGCTTTGGTCTTGAGCTGCGCCGCAGCAGTTTGTTGGGCCTGGAGTGTCTTAGCACCCGTGGCAGCCGCCGTACCGCCAGCCTTGATTTGGGCCTGGGCTTGCTTGACTTTGGCTTGGATCGTTGCTTGTTGCTTTTTAAGGGCTGCACCCTCAGTTTGCAACTTCTTAGCCGCCTGTTGATCAGACTTGCTGAGTTTAGAAGCAATCAAAGCCTGATTGTAAGTCGTCGCCATCTTTTGATAGCCAACTAGCTTCTTGGCGCCCTTTACGTGCACCGTCGTGGTATCCGAACCGGCCTTAATCTTCACCGTTTGGCGGGTCGTCTTGGTCGGAACTTGAATAACAAACGTATGATTACGCACCGTCGCCGTCTTCGTCTGACCACCGTCAAGCTGATAATGAACCTTTTTAACGTTGGATTTTCCTTTGACGGCCGCTACTAACCCGTTCGGCTTGTATGTGGTTTTAGTCGTTGATAAGGTTGTCTTACCACAGCCCGCTAATAAGAACGTTAGCGCACCCGCAGTAACGGCAACCATTGCTGTTTTCCGGAACAATTGACACCCCTCCTTTAGTCGAGACTAATATTGCCAGTAAATTGACTGTTATATAGATCCGCATAGAACCCATTTTGAGCCATCAACTGTTCATGCGTCCCAGTTTCAACCACTGACCCATGGTTCATCACAATAATGTTGTCCGCACCCTGAATCGTTGATAACCGGTGCGCAACCACAAAACTGGTCCGGTTCTTCAGGAGTCGTTCCATGGCATGCTGAATATGCACTTCAGTCCGCGTATCAACCGAACTCGTTGCTTCATCCAAAATCAGAATTTCTGGATTAGCCACAAACGCCCGGGCAATCGTCAATAATTGGCGTTGTCCCTGTGAAATATTTGAAGCTTCTTCGTTCAGAACCGTCTGATAACCATCTGGCAATTTGCGAACAAAGCTATCAACATGGGCCGCTTTAGCCGCAGCATAAATCTCTTCATCTGACGCATCTTCACGGCCGTACTTCAAGTTGTCAAAAATCGTCCCAGTAAAGAGCCAGGTATCTTGAAGCACCATCGCAAAGTGTGACCGCAAGTCTTCACGATCCAGGTCCCGTGTATCGGTCCCTTTCAATTTAATAGAACCACCTTTGATGTCATAAAAACGTTCCAACAAATTAATGATGGTCGTCTTACCAGCACCAGTTGGCCCAACGATGGCCACTTGTTGCCCACGTTTAACGTCCAGATTATAATCCTTCATTAACAGGTCGTTATCCGCATAACCAAATTGAACGTGTTGCAGACTAATCAAGTTATCACTATCTGGTTCGGCTGGTAAGTTGGATTTCGTCTGTTTCATTTCTTCTTCATCAAGCACTTCAAAGACCCGTTCAGCGGAAGCCACGGTCGATTGAATCGTGTTCAACAAGTTCGCCATTTGTGAAATCGGTTGTGAAAATTGTTGCGTGTATTGTAAGAACGCTTGAATGTTACCTAACGAAACGTTCCCGTTAGCCACATCAATCCCACCAATGATGGCAACAAAGACGTAGCCAATATTATTTAAGAACATCATCAGTGGCATGATAATACCTGAAATAAATTGCGCTTTCCAGGCTGATTGATAATAATTATTGTTTTGGATTTCAAAATCATCGATGGCATCTTGTTCCTTGTTAAAGCTCTTGATGACCACGTGTCCAGCATAGTTTTCTTCAACTTGGTTATTCAACAACCCCAAGCTCTTTTGCTGTGTTCCGAAGAATTTCTGTGATTTCGGCGCAATCACACCAACCACCACGACACTCAGTGGAATGGTAACGAGTGCAATCAAGGTCAGCTTCCAACTAATCGTCAGCATCATCCATAAGGTTCCAACAAAGGTGACGGTACTTGTCACCGCTTGGGTTAGGTTTTGCTGCAACGTGTTGGCAATATTATCCATATCATTGACGGCCCGACTCATAATGTCCCCATTCGAATGGGTATCATAATATGAAATCGGCACCTTTTGCATCTTACCCTTAAATGAACGCCGCAACTTATACACGGTCCGTTGGGAAATCCGCGTCATAATGTACTGTTGAATAAAGTTGAACAGTGCTGAGGCCAAGTACATGATCAAAACGATCATAATAATCTGACCGATTTTTTCAAAGTTGATTGGGTAACCGGATTGACTGATACCAGCCTTCTGTTGCGCGGCCCCCTTCATAATTCCCTTATAAAGTTCGGTCGTTGCTTTACCTAAAATCTTAGGTGTTCGAATCTGGAAAATCACGGAAGCAATGGCAAAAATCATGACCACTGCCAAACCGACCCACCGGTCTGACATGTAGCGCATCAATCGAATCGCCGTTTTCCAAAAACTCTTAGGCTTTTCAACTAGTCCAGCATGACCACCGGGGCCATGACCGCCAGCAGGACGTGCAGGCTTAGTAGAACTCGTATTCTTTTCGCTCATTACAGCTGATCCTCCTCTCGTAATTGTGACTTCATAATTTCTTGATAAACTTCATTATTAGCTTTCAATTCAGCGTGGGTCCCCTTGCCGACTAACTTACCGTTATCTAGGACCAAGATCAGATCAGCATCCGCCACCGTCGCAATTCGTTGCGCCACGATAACTACGACACTCTGTTGAATCTGTTTATCCTGGCGTAATTCAGCCCGTAATTGAGCATCAGTCTTGAAGTCCAATGCGGAGAAAGAATCATCAAATACATAAGCGGAAGCCTGTTTGACAAGTGCACGAGCAATTGCTAATCGTTGCCGTTGACCACCAGAGAAGTTACCCCCACCTTGTTCAACGTGTGCATCCAGGCCGCCTTCTTCTTTAACGAAGTCAGTTGAACGAGCAATTTCTAACGCATGCCAGATTTCATCATCGGTCGCGTGTTCGTTACCGAATTGCATATTTTCACGAATCGTCCCCGTGAATAAAGTAGCAGTTTGCGGGACAAACGAAACGGCTTGATGTAAATCAGCTAACTTCAACTGCCGAACATCTTTCCCATCTAATTTGACCGCCCCACTCTCAATATCATAGAATCGAGGGATTAAATTAACGAGCGTGGTCTTCCCAGAACCGGTCCCACCAATAATGGCAACGGTCTGTCCAGAATGGGCTTTAAAGTCAATATCTGCCAGCGCTAATTGCTCCGCACTTTGATACCGATAGTTGACATGATCAAATTCTAAGCTGTGTTCAGTCGTCGCTGGTAACGTTGCTGCCTTGTCAGGGTCAGTAATTTTAGGTTCAATACTCAAGACTTCTTGAATCCGGGAAGCGGAAGCGGCCGCCCGTGGGATGAACGCAAATACCATGGCAAGCATCATGAAACTCATCAATACTTGCATGGCATAAGTCATAAACGCAATCATGTTCCCAACTTGCATTGTTTGACTACTAATCAATTGGCCACCAAACCAGACAATTGCCACATTAGTCCCACTCATAATCAAAGTCATTACCGGATAAGCCAAGGCCACAATCGTATTAACCTTAATCGCATTGTGCGTGTAATCTTGGTTAGCGTCTTCAAAACGGTCCTGTTCAAATTTATCTTGACGGAATGCTCGAATAACACGTACTCCCGTTAAGCCTTCACGAAAAACAAGGTTGATGCGGTCAGTCTTAGTTTGCATCGCCCGAAACAACGGTATTGCAAACGCCATGATCAAACCAATAAAAATCAATAGTACCGGAATAGAAACCACGAAGATCCAAGTTAATTCATGACTCTTGGTATACGCTAAAAAGCTTGCACCAATCAGCATGATTGGCGCCATAATCATCATTCGTAACGCCATCATGGCCACGTTTTGAATCTGGACGACGTCATTGGTCGTTCGAGTGATTAGTGAAGACGTCTCAACTTTATCAAATTCATCATTTGAAAAGTTGATGACCTTCTTATAAATATCCGACCGTAAATTCTTCCCTAATTGTTGTGATGACCGCGCCGCCAAAAAGACGTTGCCAAACGCTGCGACGACTGATAACAATGAAAAACCAATCATTTCAAATCCGATTTTCCAGATATAACTAATGTCACCAGTAGCCACCCCGTTATTCACAATATTAGATGTCAAACTAGGCAGATTTAAGGTCGCAATCACTTGCACGATCATAAATAAGACCGCACCGATTACCGCGGGATACGAAATCCGACCCTTTGCTATTTTAAGCATTTGCACGCTCCCCTTCATTCATTATTACATAATAATGCAGTATCTTAATCTAACTAAAAATGGTCCTTTTGTCAACCATCTTTACAAGTCTCACGTAAAATATTGTAACGCACTCATCGCAGTTTAGCACTCAAAAGGATTTAAGAATTTATTAAGCTCGCCTTCGTAATAACACAAAAAAAGTGCTGCGTCACTAATCGCTGACACGGCACTATGCCTAAATTTAAGCCAATACTTCTTGTATATTTTGAGGTACCTGATTTGTCGCAACGGCCTCCCATGAATTCACGTTTTGTCCCTTCGTCTCAATCTTTAAATAGTGTCGTTGCTTTAGCCGGTGATCTGCGGTAAATGTCAACCAGCGTTGCTTACCTTGCGCATCGCTGGTCAGCATTCGATAGGTATAGATATCTTCGCCCATCTGACCAGTCGAGTGGCCGATTGCCTGATTAGTCCGACCATAGACCGTTTGTACCTTAACAAATGGGTTTAAGTTATCCACCGCCATTGCCAGCTCACTCCCCTGATTCTTCGTCATCGTCGGTACAATTAACAATGTACCTACACTAATCATCATAATAATCGCCGCCAACCAAATAGCCCTTTTTTTATTCATAAATACTATCCCCCGAATTAATTATTTTATTAATCGTATCGGAGTAAAGCTCCTCTGGCTACCCTAACTAGGCTTTCTTAATCAGTTTAAACGATTACTAATCAAATTCGATTTTCCTTAAACATTAAGGAAATTATTTTAACAATAATTCAATAATTATCGCGCTTTGCATGCTATTCTATTAGAATAGGAAGTAGTTTTTAAATCATGGGGGGATTTATCATGCACATGCGGGGTATCAACTTTGTATTAGGTCTCGGCGTCGCGCTCGGCCTGTTAGCAGGCTGTCAGGCGGCTTCACCGGCAACTAAACAAGCCAGCAGTCAATCATCTAAGACTAGCGCTAAAAGCGTTCACAGCTCGGCTAAACACCAAGCACAAGCACGGCCTTATCAACATTGGCATACCGTCAAAGATGTTCACTTGCCTATTTTGATGTATCACAGTATTTCTAGCGGGAACCAGTTACGTGTCCCCGCCAAAGAATTTCAAACTGAAATGACTTATCTAAAGGCACACGGCTACCGAACGCTGACTGCCAATGAAGCCGTATACGCGCTCAAACATCGGCGAATTCCACAAAAGAAGATTGTCTGGATCACACTCGACGATAGCTATAAAGATAACATGACAGCAGCTTGGCCAATTTTGAAACAGACGCACCAACACGCCACCATTAATTTTATTACCGGCTTTACCCATAAGAAAAACCACTTAACTTTAGCTGATGCTAAGCGGATGCAAGCATCCGGTAATATTGATTTTCAAAGTCACACCGTTCGCCATCTGGATTTAAATAATTTAACTTACCAGGTTCAACTTACGGAATTATCAAGTTCCAAAAAATGGCTCGATCATAATTTACAACAGAACACACAAGTTATTTGTTACCCAGCCGGCCGTGCTAATCAGCAGACCATTAAAGCCGATAAACAGGCTGGCTATCAGTATGCCCTATCAACGGCACCTGGCATCGCCACCAGCACACAGAACCCATACAATCTCACTCGACAACGGGTCGTACCTGGAATGTCGCTAACGGCCTTTCAGACACTATTAACGAGTAATAATTAATTCATAGGACCCTTACTTGTGACACGATCCCAAAACCCTTTTTTATGAGCGCTTAACAGTGCTGTTGTGATCACAACAGCCAAAACGCAAAATTGGGGTTTTAATTTGATACCAATTAGCAAAAGAGAAGCGTCATAATGCTGGTATATCAGCATTATGACGCTTCTCTTTTTATCTACCGACGTCGACTTATCACCCGCACGGGGATCGAACCCGTAACTCCGCCTTGAGAGGGCGACGTCTTAACCAATTTGACCAGCGGGCACAAATTCATTTATTATCTTACCGAATGATAAGCGGCTTGTCAAATATAATTAAGATTTTTGCCACCTAAAAATCGTCACAACAACTAAACCAACGAATAAGAGCAAACAGTAGGCCACACTACACCAAAAAACGAAAGTCAATAATTGGGGTAACAAAAAGCTGCGCATAACTGCTAATCCGATGGCCGTGACCGCCCATACGATCAATTGTTGTCGCAGATGATCGAATAAATGATCTAATTCTGACTTCGACATACACTCACCTTCCATTTAACTAGTTTAGCCACCAACTGATACGATATTCAAGCAAAAATGCAAAAAATAGACACAAAGTTTCAGCAAAGTCTTGACAGTATTTGCTGGAAAAGTTACTATTAAATAGTTGTTATTGGGTATTCGCCAAATTGGTAAGGCAGCGGACTCTGAATCCGTAATTTACTGGTTCGAGCCCAGTATACCCAATCAGAAGTACGGATAAAGCCACGCAGGTAAGATCAAATTTACCTGCGTGGCTTTTTATGAATTGTCACACCCTTGCCAGTGCAATTTTATCTTTTTTCACTCAAAACGGTTTACGGACTTGATTAGGGGTTTATAATAGATAGTGTAGACTGTCTGTGAAGCCTTGTAAAATTGTCACTATTTTAAATTCAATCCAAAGGAGATAATGTTGTTGGTATACAAAGATGTTTTTGGTATCGATCACAATGATTGTCACATTGTTCAGACGCGGCACGAGTTTAACCGGATCTTCATTATCGAAAATGAAGTTGGCTCTCGCTTTACTTGCATCAAAGATGATGCCCCACTCGAAAAGAAGATGTCTGGGCACTGGAAGTATGCAAAAGCTAGCGACGCCCCTAAGAACTATGCCGTTCCTTATAAGGCCCAGAAAAACTAAACAACCGTTGAAAAGAGGATTACGATGCGGCGCTATCAACCGTTAACCAAATCAAATGGCCGGGTCCCCCACTCGCTCAATCATAACACCAACCCCTACTATGGTCAGCATGGTGCTGATTGGGTCAAAGACACGAATGCTTCGCTATTTAATGCCCAACATGAGCATCTCCAATCAAAGAGCCATGTTGAGCGACGCGTGCGGCACAACGTCCGTCAAGTGTTGTGGGTGGTCGTGGCGATTCTTGCCATGTTACTTGGTGGTTTTATCTTGTTCTCATTAGCGATCAATATTTAACACTAAAAAGAGTCATTCAGCTTATACAAGTTGAATGACTCTTTTTTACT
>OGOU01001709.1_pt1 | contig 16639 bp, 10 predicted proteins | sample 1552721 | NCBI WGS metagenome assembly OGOU01 (sample SAMEA2580176, study PRJEB22360) | human gut metagenome | biome: human gut; feature: human-associated habitat; material: faeces | place: Denmark | collected 2008/2010
CTGGAAAGTGAAAAATAATGCCGTGCGAACGCTTATATCAAGTGGCGGGAAAGTTTAACCCGATTCTGTTCACGGTTTTATTTTTGGAAAACTTTTAACTTATTGTGTTTCTGAGTGCAGTTTGTTGTTTTAATTGTTAATTGTCTGTTTATCATACTGTTGTATGTGTATTTCGATTTGTGAAAAAAATTAAAAATGGAAAACTTTGATTCTCTGAACTTTCCATTTTATTTTCTAAAAATTCACTTTTTTGTGTACGCTTATCTATTTTTTCTTCATATATTTGTCTTGGATTCGGTTCCGGTTTGAGGGTTAATAAAACCGGATGAAAAGGGAAGCAGGTGCAAATCCTGAACAGTCCCGCTGCTGTGAACTTCGTTAAAGATTCGGGCTTATTTGCCACTGTCTGTATGTAGATGGGAAGGTGTCCGAACGGGAAGTGAGTCAGAAGACCTGCCGGATCCGGTTGTTTCGTAGGCTTTCGAGGAAAAAGCTGGAACGGGAGTAATTGGCGTTATTCTCTTTCCTCTTGTTGCGGGTAATACGCCCTCCGATATCCTGCTGAATCAATACCTGTAAAATCATGTATAAATTAAAATAGAAAAGGTATCGTATTATGATTCAGACAGTTGTAAAAAGAGATGGAAGAATAGTCGGATTTAATGAAGATAAGATTGTTGCGGCGATCCGCCGGGCAATGCTTCATACGGATAAGGGCGAGGATATGGAACTGGCCCTGATGATTACCGATCGTATCGCTTGCCGGGGACAGGAGCGGATGAGTGTGGAGGAAATTCAGGATTATGTGGAGTTGGAGCTGATGAAAAGCCGCCGGAAAGATGTGGCACAGCTTTATATTGCTTATCGTAACCAGCGGAGTATTGCCCGTAAAGCTAAAACGCGCGACATTTTTTTGGAAATCATAGAAACGAAGTCGAACGACGTTACCCGGGAAAATGCCAATATGAATGCCGATACTCCGGCAGGGATGATGATGAAGTTCGCCAGCGAATCGACAAAGCCTTTTGTGGATGACTATCTGTTGATGGAAGATGTGAGGAATGCGGTGCGCGGGGGATATTTGCATATTCATGATAAAGATTATTATCCGACCAAGAGCCTGACCTGTGTGCAGCATCCTTTGGATAAGATATTGCAAAACGGATTTTTTGCCGGACATGGGGAATCGCGTCCTGCCAAACGAATCGAAACGGCAAGTATTTTGGGCTGTATTTCTTTGGAAACGGCACAAAACGAGATGCACGGCGGGCAGGCTATTCCTGCTTTCGATTTTTACCTGGCTCCTTATGTACATACCAGTTTTATAGAAGAAATAAAGGTTTTGGAAGACGTTACGGGAGAGGATTACAAACATTTGTATCAGCGCCCGGTGAAAGATTATATCACGAAACCGGTGGAGGAGCTGTCCGGTGACGAACGGATTTTCCAGCATGCGATCAACCGTACGGTAAGCCGTGTGCATCAGGCTATGGAGGCTTTTATCCATAATATGAACACCATTCATAGCCGGGGAGGGAATCAGGTGGTATTCAGTTCCATAAATTACGGGACGGATACTTCGGCAGAGGGACGTTGTATCATCCGGGAATTGCTGAAATCCACCTACCAGGGAGTGGGGAACGGGGTAACGGCGATTTTCCCTATTCAGATCTGGAAAAAGAAACGGGGAGTGAATTATTTGCCGGAAGATGCGAATTATGATCTTTACCGTTTGGCCTGCCAGGTTTCGGCCCGCCGTTTTTTCCCGAATTTTATCAATCTGGATGCAACATTTAACCGCCATGAACTTTGGAAAGCGGACGATCCGGAGCGTTTCCGCTATGAAACGGCCACGATGGGATGCCGCACCCGGGTGTTTGAAAACCGTTTCGGAGAAAAGACTTCGATCGGACGGGGAAATCTTTCGTTTTCGACGATCAACATCGTGCGCCTTGCCATCGAATGTATGGACATCGACGGGCAACAGCAAAAGATCGATACTTTTTTCCAGAAGCTGGATGAAATGCTGGATCTGACCGCCCTGCAATTGCATCGCCGCCTGGAGTTCCAGAAGACCGCGAAAGCGAAACAATTTCCGTTGTTGATGTCTTCGCTTTGGCTGGGAGCTGAAAAGCTGAAACCGGAGGATTCTATCGAGAGTGTGATCAATCAGGGCACTTTGGGAATCGGTTTTATCGGATTGGCGGAATGTCTGGTGGCTCTTACCGGAAAACATCACGGAGAAGACGCTGCCGCACAGGAATTGGGATTGAAGATCGTGTCGCATATCCGGGATAAGGCCAATGAGTATTCGGAATGTTATCAGCATAACTACAGTGTGCTGGCTACGCCTGCAGAAGGGTTGTCCGGCAAATTCACTCAGAAGGACAGAAAGAGTTTCGGTATTATTCCGGGGATTACAGACCGGGAATATTACACAAATTCCAACCATGTCCCCGTATATTACAAGTGTTCGGCACGGCATAAAGCGGAAGTGGAAGCTCCTTACCATGAAATGACGAGAGGCGGGCATATATTTTATGTGGAGATCGACGGAGATGCCACCCATAACCCGGATGCGATCATGTCGGTGGTCGATATGATGGATGCTTATAATATGGGCTATTGCTCGGTGAACCATAACCGGAACCGCTGTATGGATTGCGGCTATGAGGATGCAGCCGACGGATTGGAAACGTGCCCGGCATGTGGCGGGGAACATATCGACCGATTGCAACGGATTACCGGTTATCTGGTGGGTACGACCGACCGCTGGAACCGGGCGAAGCTGGCGGAATTGAATGACCGGGTGCGGCATAATTAAGCAGGAGAGGACTATGGATAAATACAGGGAATTAGCGATATTGGATATTGTAGAAGATACGGTGGTGGACGGGCCGGGTTTCCGGACTACGGTATATGCTTCCGGTTGTCCTCACCGCTGTCCCGGCTGCCATAACCCGCAATCGTGGGATTTGTCCGCCGGACATATTGTTTCGGTGGAGACCGTGGCGGATAAATTATTGGGCAATCCTTTTGCCAATATCACTTTTAGCGGGGGTGACCCTTTGATGCAGGTGGAGGCCTTTACCGATCTGGCAAGGAGGATCAAGGCCGGGAGCAGGAAAACTATTTGGTGCTATACGGGCTATTGCTATGAAGATATTTGCAGGTCGTCCCGCCTGTCTGCCATCCTGCCTTATATCGATGTGTTGGTAGATGGACGTTTTAGGCAGGAATTACGGGATACGGCTCTTCTTTTCCGGGGGAGTAGCAACCAGCGGTTGGTGGATGTACGCAAGTCGGCGGCGGCGGGATATGTCTGTTTGTTCGAGTATAAGCCGTTGCCTGTGATGACGGTGTAAGTGCCTGTTACAGGCATTGAAATCTGATCGGGAGGGTTAAAACTTGTTTAACTGAAATCGATACGGGGAGAGATAAAAAGGCCGGACGGAAGTGACAATTTCCGTCCGGCTATTTTTATGATTTTACATCATCGGTATTAATACCTGCGGTTTTTAGTGCTTTTTTTGTTCGTTTCTTCGGTATAAAACGGAGAATTCGTGTTCATTATGCCGTTCCCGGTGAAATTTGTTCCCGCATTTGCCTGTACGGATTCGACCGGGGTGTCTTTTTCGGTGTTTACCTCCTTTGACTTCCGGTTATTTTGCAAAGTGTCGGCAGATTCCTGCAGACCTTCGTGATCTTGCATCTCTTTCAATGCTTTGGCTTCGTAATCTTGCATGTTTTTCACCGCTTTGGCTTCCCGGCGCAATGCACGGTCTTCCCGTTTAGCCATTTTCCTGGCCTGGCGGATCGGGCCTCCCATCGGTACATTGAGGCCGAAGTTGAGGTTTACCGTGGCATTCTTGGTCGGGATATATTGCGGAGTGAGGCGCGTCACCATGTGATCGGTTCCGATGAAGAAATTGAATCCCCGGGGGCAAAGGTTAAGTACCCATCCCCAGTTCGGGCCATAATTCGAGAGAGTTCCGGTAAACGCCACGTTGAACCAGGATGCAGGGCGAAAGTTGGCCGATCCGACGATTTCCGTCCAGGTTTTGGGGCTCGAAAACCGGGTGGAAGATAAAAGTCCGAAAGAGATCTTATCGTTCAGAATGGAATATTCGGCACCGATGTTCAGTGTGGTGCGAAGGCTCGTGGAGCGGGAAGAAGGAGCATCGGTTTCGTAAAAACGCACCATATCTTCGAGCTGATCGGCAATATCGTCCCACTGGTCGTCGATCGAAGAATCATCGTTGATGTCTATTTCGTCGAAACCGTCGAACAGGAACGATTCATCGTTACGGGTGGCTCCTCTCAGGTTTTTATTCCACCGGATAAAGCCTAAATCGACTACTGCTGCGGAAAGCGTCAGCTCGTCCATGAGTTTGTAGGTGGCCCCTAAATCGGTTCCTAATCCCCAGCCGCTTAAAGCAGGCTTGTCGATGTCGAAATCGAAATCGTCGATCTCGCCGCTGGCTTTCGTTTTCAGGCTCGCTCCTAAAACAGAGGCGTCCATTTGCCCGTTGGCCATGATTTCCCATTTATCTTCTGACAGCGTGATGTCCATTTGATGGATTTTTGCCCGGATATTGGCGACACCCGCCAGGAATTTCAATTTGGCACCGATCGTTAATTTATCGTTGATTTGGTGGGCGTGTCCCAAAGCCAATTCCACATAATTATCGGTTTTCATGTTGAAATTGCGGAGGCGGTAAGAGTTACCGTTCTCGTTGTCCATTCCCAGTTTCATAAAGCGGAACAAATCTTCCGGTATATATATGCCTGTGTGCGAACGCAGGGAGATGTCGAAAGTGTTATAGCCTTTGAAGCCGAAAAAGCCGAAGGAAAGGATCGCCATATCGACATTCATTTCAACGGAATTGTAATTTTTGATGTTATCTAAAAATTCATCGGCCGACACATCCTGGTGCATAAAGGTCATCAGATTACCGTCGTTTGTCGGATAGATGAAATTTTTGAGGCTTAGGTTCGATTGTACGCCTATATTGACGTTTCCTAACATCGGTATGCTGAAATATCCGTAATCGTTGATCAATGCCGGGTTCAGCTTATGACGCATGGGCATCCGTTTCAGAAAATAGGATGAGTGCAGAGTTTGCTGAGCTTCCGCACATAGAGTTCCCAGACAAAGAATGAATATGATAATTAATTTTTTCATTGTTCTGCTTTTTTAATTAAAGGTCATCGATATCTACCGTTATTCCTCCCGGCACTTTCATTTTAGCACTTATCTTCAAATACTGGTCTTTTTTCAATGTGGCTCCGGCAACGGTGGAATTGGCTTTTGCCGAGATTTTGAACACTAAGCCGTCTAATTTCGTCATTTCTCCTTTTACCGTTTCCTGCAAAAGGAGGGAGAAAGAGGTCCGGGTAAGTGTCGTTTTGCCGTTTACAGCATCCCAGCCGGCGGCCTGCACTCTTTCAGGGGATGAAACTTTGATTCCCTTTAATACCTTTTTGTTCACGTCGATAGCCTGTGCACTACAAGTCATTTCGAGCGGGATGGTGTTGTCGATTTCTGTAAGAATCTGTGCTTCGGTTACATAATCGACGTAATCTTCGATATCCTTATTGAAGTCGTCGATGGTGTCGTGATAAATAATATTCAGCTCTTTGCCTAATTTGATCGGCACGGAGATATTGTATTTCACCTGTAATTTATATTCCGGAATCGAGAGGTCGATGGAATGAAGGGCATTCGGATCGGCTTCGGCCGTTACCACGATAGAGATCGAATCGGGCACTTTACGTATGAGATTCGGTAAATTCGGGGTAGGTACATAGCTGTAATTCGTCGGCATGCCTTCCTGCGTGTCTGAAATCCAGAAGTTCGACCAGGTGGTTGTCCCTAAAGCCAGGGTGGGTTCCACTCCGATAGAGGCATTTACGACTCCTGCGGGGATAACCGTACCTTTCTGCATGGGTTCTATCCTTAAATCTGCATTTACCGGGACACCTATGGTATTACCCGCATTGACGGTAATCAACGGGTGCATGATGTCGAGAACGACGCTGTCGTCCTTCATAAAATCGGGAATATCGCCGATATCGACCATTTCTTTTTCGGGTTCGATTTCCGGATCGATTTTTCCGGACACTACGCCTAAGCTCATGGGGGTGATGCTTACCGTCGGACGTATGATGATGTTGTTCAGTTCATCGCTACTCAGATTGGATTCCTGAATGTAAAGTTGTCCGTCGAGGATAATGGAATCGCTTATTGTAATACGCTCGTTTGCGATCGGGTTATTATCGCCGAAAGAGAATTGTTTTATCGTCAAAGTTTTACTGAAACCTTCCGATACGGTGACTTCGTCGTTCAAAACTAATCGATGGTTTTGTACGTCGTTTCCTTCGAAAATCAGAAATTCAGGGAAAATAATTTTGTAATCTTTGAATTGCACTTTGCTTACAGATGCAGGAATGCCGTCGAAAGAAAGGTGCAGCCTGACTTCCGGGTTTCCCTTGAAAGCGACGTCCCGGACAGCGATTAATTCTTTCGGTGTTTCTTCCGAAATATCCATGTCGGCTTTTGCCCGGTCGATATCGATCGTGATTCCGTGGGTAGAAACATCGGCGCGGCTGATTTTTAAGTTTGCTCCTGAAACTTCCACCTGAATTTTTTTATCCGAAAGCGTTTCCAGTTCTTTTGTATTGACCGAAGCGGAAGCGTCCAGTTGCAGATTGGCGTTCAGCAGCGTTACGTTTTCGTTCAGGACGATTTCGTGGTTTTGAACATCCTGATTCAACGTTACGGATTCCAGATATAAAGTTTTGGTGGTTCCGCCATTTAATTCCGATACCGGGATATTTAAAATATTATTTCCGGTATTCAGTCCCGCTGCCGGTTTGAAATGGAATTCGTCCGGGAATTTCAATTGCACGTCATTCCCCGATAAGTTTACCGGGAGGGCTAACGGAGAGATGGAAATATTGATTTCGTTGCTTGTTTCGTCAAAATAAATGGTATTGACCGAAGCGATTTCTTCCGGAATGTCTTCGATTTTACTATGGATGCTGATATTTTTTTCAGCGACCTGCACCGGAATATTCTCCGTGGCGATGTCGGCATTTCTTACAGAGAGGGGAATTGCTATTTCCAATCCGATTTCAGCCGTTCCTGTTCGGTTGAATTCTCCTGAAACGATTTTATAGTCGATCGAACATTCGATGTTGCCGGAATAAGAGATCTCGTCGGCTATCGTAGTGAAATTTCCGCTCATTTGGAGGATATAGAAAGACAGCTGAATGGTTTTCTGATCTCCCGGATTGTAATTGGCGACAGAGAAGGTGTTTCCGTTTACGGTTCCGGCGATGCTTGTCGGGTTGTTCGCAAGTACGAATCCCGTGGGTAAGGTTACGGATAAATTCTCGATGCTATGGTTGTTTGTCGTGATGATTTCCGGCAGTTTGATGGTAACTTGTGCCAGTGTTCCCTGGTTTGTTTTGCCGAAATATATGGTTTTGACCTCCTGGATTTCATCGATTTTTTCAAATGAAAATTGGAAACCTTTGGTCTCTTCGAGAGTCACTTCGGTATTGGCAGGGATAGGAACTCCTGCAACTCCGTTTTCTATGTTTTTCTTCTTATCTACTTCGATCGGCTGCATGCTTGCTACAGAAAGTTCGATGTTTTCTGCACCCAAAGGAATATTTTCATTGAAATTTCCCAGGGTGAACGATTCCGGTAGCCGGATATTTTCTGCCGATACATGTACAGGATCGATATCCAGTCCGTTCACGGTGATATTTACTGGATCGAGTTTCGGAATCTTGATATCGAGACTGTCGGTTTTGAATAAAGCGAAATCGCCGTTTTCCAGAAAATTCAAAATATCACCGTCTTTGGCATCGACAAGACTGTCCAGATAAATGTTACTGGTACTTCCCAAAGGGACAGCCAGGTGTTTTCCGCCTACGCTTACTTCGAGCGACAAATCTTTGTCGAGGTCATACTTGTTGTCGATACATGCCTGAAAAGCAGGAACGATCGATAACAATAGGACAAAACGCATAAAATACGCTAAGTAAAGTACTTTAGTGTTCATGTTTAAAAATAATTGATTATACGCCTAACAAGAAGATCATAGGCCTGATTATGAATGTTTTATACATATTGTATAACCTATAAAACTCAAGCCTTTAAACCTATTCTATTTAAAGCAAAAATAAACTATTTTTAATTAAAACGACATATATTAACAAAGTTTTGTAAAATAAAAACATATTGTATTGATTTTTAATGTATTATATTGTGTAGAAATAATCAGAATGTTTGAAAACAGGTCATTTTTAATAAGGATGAAGTTACCGTTTGGGGAGAAATCTTTATTACTTTTGCTTTTGTTAATGATAAATTGGAAAATAAGGTATGGAAATTACATTCTGTAAAGAGAAGCTGGAAAAAATACAGCAACAAATGCAATTATCGGGGGCAGATGCCTGCCTGTTGTGTGTGGACGTAAATTTGTATTATCTGACCGGGCGGATTTATAACGGCTATTTTTATATTCCGGCGGAAGGGAAACCTTATTTTTTTGTGAAACGGCCTGCCGGATTTTCCGGGGAAAATGTATATTATATTCGTAAACCGGAGGATATTACCGATATTTTATCGGCTACTGCAATGGAATTGCCGGAATATTTGTGGCTGGAAACCGATGTGCTGAGCTATAACGAAAGCATCCGGCTGGAAAAGATTTTCCGTCCTGCCCGTTTGGGGGATGCGGGGAAATTGATGAGGAATATACGGAAAGTGAAAACGGCAGAAGAAATAGAACAATTCCGGATTTCGGCCCAACGGCATGTGGAGGTTTACAAAGAGGTGCGGGAGTGTTTCCGTATGGGAATGACCGACCTGCAATTGCAGTATGAGATAGAATACCGGATGCGTAAAATGGGATCGTTGGGGCTTTTCAGGGCTTACGGATCGAATATGGATGTATTTATGGGCAGCCTGCTTGCCGGGAAAAATGCGGAAGCACCTTCTCCTTTTGATTTTGCTTTGGGCGGACAGGGAGAACATTCTATTTATCCGCTTGGAGCTTGCGGGGTGGTTTTAGAAGAAGGAATGGCGGTAATGGTGGACATGGCCGGAAATTATACGCCTTATATGACCGATATGACAAGGGTCTTTTCGGTAGGCAGGTTGGCCGATGAAGCTTACCGGGCACACCGGGTGTCGCTGGATATTCATGAACGGGTGATGGAAATGGCCAGACCGGGGACAGCCTGCACCGATCTGTACCGGGAAGCTGTGGACATAGCGGAAAAAGCGGGATTAAGCGATTGCTTTATGGGAACGCAGCAGCAGGCTAAGTTTATCGGACACGGCGTAGGGCTTCAAATTAACGAATTGCCTGTACTCACTCCCCGTTCGCAGGAAGTGCTGGAGCCCGGAATGGTGTTTGCCCTGGAACCGAAATTCGTTATTCCGGGGACAGGGGCGGTAGGTATCGAAAATACATTGCTGGTCACGGATAGCGGAGTGGAAAACCTGACGGTGTTCGAGGAGGATATTATTCCGTTGATGTGATTTTGAGAAGGGACGCGGGGTGGCTGTCTGAAAGTTTATGCTGCGTTTTGCCCGTAAAATTTTTTCGGGCGTTACTTTTTGATGTAATCGGAGCGGATTGTACCGGTGACACAGGCGATATGCGGGATATGATTTTTTTGTATGGATATAAAAAAAGCGGGGATATACCCCGCTTTTAAACTTTTCGGTAGTTTTAATACATATCGGTTATATCCCAGACAAATGCCCGGATACCGTTTTCTTTGTTCACTTCATCCAGTTTTTCAACATATTTCAGAATGAGGGGAACCATTGCTTCATCGACAACGGTGAGGGTGGCGGAGTTCATTTCCGGCCAGGTATGCGAACCCATACGGGGCTCTCCGGTGTTTGTCCCGGCTCCATTGATAGTGGGCCATTGAGTGAACCCCCTGATCTGTAACTGATCGAGGATATAAGCCACACGTTCTGTCAATGCTTGGTTATAGGTGATAAATACTGCTTTCATTATTTTCAGTCTGCTTGTTTATGATGTATGAATATAGAGGATAAAAACGACACCTCTATATTCATACGTTATTTATTATTCTGCTTTTTTAGGAAGGTCCCGTGCAGGATCAAAATCGTCCATGAATTTGAACTGTTTGCTGAGTGCCTTTTTCTTATCACGGCTACCGCTCTTGTCCATAGCTGCATATACGGCAGGAACGATGATCATGGTGATGATGGTAGAGAATACCATACCGCCGATTACGGCAATACCCATCGGACGCCAGGTTTCAGAACCTTCACCTGAGCTGAGCGCCATCGGCACCATACCCAGAATGGTTGTCAAAGAGGTCATCAATACCGGACGCAAACGGGAGCGGCAAGCCAATGCAATCGCATCGTAAAGACGGATACCCCGCTCACGCATCAGGTTGATAAAGTCGATCAGCACGATACCGTTCTTGGTAACGATACCCACCAGCATGATTGCACCCAAAGCAGCCACGATACTTAATGTGGTATTGGTCAGCAACAAGGCCAGAATTACACCCGTAAAGGCGAACGGAATGGCCAACATGATGATGAACGGCATTTTGAACGATTCGAACTGAGCCGCCATCACAATATAAACCAACATCAACGATAAGAGCAATAACATAAACAGCGACTGGAACGATTCCTGCTGGTCTTCATAGTTACCACCGATATACAGGCTCACATCCTGCGGAATATCTTCCAGGTTATCGATGATGTTCTGTGAAGCGCTGGCAATATCTCCTAAGGCTACACCTGCTGCCGGGGTGATAGAAACTTTCAGGATACGCTGCTTACTTTTACGTTCGATATTGGGTGGAGAGAAATACTCTTTAATCTCGCCTAATTCTTTCAGACGTACTTTTTCTCCATGACCATCGGTGATGATGATGTTTTCGATTTCGGTCAGGGAAGAACGGTATTTTTCATCCAGGCGGACAATAATGTCGTATTCTTCTCCGTCTTCTTTGAATTTGCTGTTACGGAAACCGTAAATACGGTTACGTACATAGGAACCCACTTCCGTTGTGGTCAGTGCATGGCGGGCGAGCTTATCCTGATCGAGAATGATCTGCAATTCGGATTTATCGTCGTCGCGGCTGATCTTGATGTCCTCGGCTCCGGGGATCTGCCGGGCTTTCACGGCGATGTCTTGTGCCAGACGGGTGGTGGTATTGAAGTCGTGTCCGATAATTTCGATATCGACAGAGTTGCTTCCCATGGAACCGCCGCTGCTGGAGGTACTTACCGTATATTGCAGGATGTCCGGGAAACGTTTCAGGATACCACGAATCTGGTCTGCGATCACGAAAATGCTACGGTCGCGGTCTTTCAGGTCTAAGGTACGCAGACGCATATTCAGGATGTTGTTACCGGTGCTGTTCATCATAGACGCGAACGAAGCTTCTTCCTCACTACCGTAAGAAAGGTTGATGATGGTGATTTCCGGAACTTCTGCACGGATGATAGAATCGATCTGCAAAGCCACTTCCTTCGTAACTTCTACTCGCTGGCCGGATTGCATTTTTGCATAAACGGTCATTGAACTCTGGTCGTTCTGCGGCATAAAGTCGGTTTTGATGTATTTCATCAGACTGCATGATCCCAAACAAAGAGCGAACATGAACGAGATGATGAATGTTTTGTGACGAAGTACCCAGCGGATCAGTTTTTCGTAAGCACTGTCCAGATGATCCAATTGTTTGGACACAAAATTATAGAAGCTGAATTTGCCGGAATTTGTTTTCTCCTGTATCTTCATTAACTGCGAGCAAAGCATCGGGGTTAAAGAGATAGCTGTAACTGTAGAGGTACAAACGGTGATACAAACGATCCATCCCAGCTGTTTGAATAAGATACCGGTCATACCCGTTACCAGAGTCAGGGGGAAAAATACGGCTACCGTTACCAAAGTAGTTACGATGACGGATAACCACACTTCGTTCGTTCCATATTTGGCTGCTTCACGCGGACGGCTACCCCGGTCGATGTGTTTGGTGATGTTTTCCAAAACCACGATGGCATCGTCCACCACCATACCGATCGCAATGGATAGCGACGACAAGGAAATAACGTTTAGCGATTCTCCCGTCGCAAACAGATAAATGAAGGCGACGATCAACGAGATCGGGATGGTCAGGGCAATGATAAACGTTGCCCGCCAACGTCCTAAGAACAGGAATACCACCAATACCACGAAAATCAATGCGTACATCAAAGATTCCTGCAAGTTGTTGATTGATTTTACGATAAAGTCGGAGTTATCGGAGATAATCTGGAATTTGATGTCCGAAGGCAATTCTTTCATCGACAGCTCCAGTTGTTTTTTTGCCTCTTTGGCCACAGCCACGGCATTTGCATCGGTCTGTTTCGTGATCAGCAATACACCGCCGTTACCCCGGTTGATGGTTTGTTCGAGGGTAATATCCTTGATCGTATCCCGGACAACGGCCACATCGTGCATATAGATGGTTTTGTTGTTCTGGGTACCTAACACGATGTTTTTAATCTGGTCGCTTTCTTCAAATTCTCCTTCCACCCGCAAAGTATAGTCCATTTGTCCCATCTTCACGCTACCGGAAGAGATATCTTTGTTTTCCGCCAGAATCTTATTACCGATCTGTTCCAGAGTCAGGTTGTAAGCATCCAGTTTGTTCGGGTCGAGATCGACATATACCACCCGTTCGGGAGCACCCGAAACGATGACAGAAGCCACCCCGTCCACACGGTTTAACCGGGTGATCAGTTTATCGTCCAGAATTTTATCGATACCGGGATAAGATTGATCCGCGGTAATGGCATAGATCAAAATAGGCATCATGGAGGTATTGAAACGCATGATGGTCGGACGGTCGATATCGTCCGGCAAGTTTTGCATGGCTTTATCCACGGCGTCACGAACGTCGTTAGATGCTTCGTCCAGGTTGGCTTCCCATTCGAACTCCAGAGAGACAACCGAGAGGTTATCGTAAGAGGTGGAAGTCAGTTCTTTCAGATTATCCACCGAGTTCAATTGGTCTTCCAGGATCTTAGTCACATTTTCCTCGATATCCGAAGCATTCGAGCCCGGATAAGTTGCCATTACCGTGAGGTAGGGCGGGTCCATCTTAGGATACTGATCTACCGGCAACTGTATATAAGAGGCAACCCCCAGCACCATGATGGCGACAAAGACCATCAACGTGGATATGGGTTTATTTACCGCTGTATTGTAAATACTCATATTTCTTAATTTACTGATTTAGTCATGCGCCGATTTACCACGATCAAAGGATTTTGAAAACGTATATTTAAATTTTCAACATTCATCGAGTGGTAGATCGAATACATTTATTTTATAATATTTAAAGGAGATCCGTCCACGACGCGGCCTTGCCCTACAACAATCAGTTCGTCCCCTTCCTGAATGTCCTTGCTGATCAGCTCTACCTTGTCTTCGAATCGTTTGCCTAAAGTGACATCTACCCGTTTGGCCACACCGTCTTTATTTACGAATACATACCGGTCGTTGGCACCCTGTAATTTTAATACGGCGATAGCGGGAGCCACAACAGTTTCAGTGGTACCGATGAAGAAGTTGATCGTTCCGTACATACCCGGACGTAAAGCTTCGTCGTTGTTCGGGATTTTGATTTCCACGGTAAATGTTCTGGAAGCCGGGTCGATCGTCGGATAAACGATACTGACTGTTCCTTCGAATACGCGGTCCGGATAAAGGTTACTTCTTAACTCTACTTTCGTTCCTTTTTTCACAGCCAGGAAATATTGTTCTGAAAGATTTACATAGGCTTTCAGCGGATTGATTTTCTCAATGGCTATGATAGACGGTTTGGAAGCTCCTCCGAAAGCGGCTCCGGTGTAAAGCTCTCCGTTTTCAAAATATTTTCCGGTGACAATTCCGTCGAAAGGTGCCAGCATCTTTGTATTCTCTTTCAGGAAATCTACATTCGATTTAGCCACCTCATATTGGGTAACGGCAGCATCGTAAGCCTGTTTGCTGATACTTTGTGTTTCGTTCAGCATTTTGGCGCGATTATATTCTGTTTCCAGATTTTGCAATTGAACTTCGGCCTGGTGGAGCTGAGTTTGATCCATAGTCACTAATAATTGTCCCTTTTTGATCCGATCGCCCACTTCGACATAGATTTTTTCAATTCGTCCGGTAGATGCCGGCGCATAGTAAACTTGTTCGTCGGCTTGCAGGTTGGCTGTGTAGTCCAGCGTACGGGCAATATCCTGCTTCTCCAGTTTTTGTACTTTTACCGGAATAGGCTCAACTGCATCTGTATCTTTTTCAGAAGCTTGTTTCCCTGAGCATCCGGCGAGAACTGCGATTGTGAGTGTCGATAAAATAATGTTCTTTATCATTTTATTTGGTTTTAATTGTTTTTCATTCAAAGTCGGGAATCGTTTTTCCCTTCTGTTTTTATTTTAATTGATTATAGAGTTTATCCAATTGTGTCTGGGCCTGCAACAGGGTCAGACAAGCCGAAGTATAATTGTTCTCTGCCTGTAAGTAATTATTGTTGGCTTGTGTCAGGTCGAGGCTCGATACAGCTCCTGCATTGTATTTATACTGGTAGTTGTCCAGCACTTTTTTAGCGACAATGATGTTTTCTTTTTGCAGGTTGTAATCTTCCAACGCGTTTTTCAGAGCGAATTTATACTGCTCTTCCTGCAGATTCAATTGGTCTTCCAGTAAGCTTTTGTTCAGGGTAGTCTGATCTAAAGTGATCTTTTCCTGATCGAGCTGTGCTTTACGCTGTAAGCCGGAGAACAACGGGATGCTCATAGTTACTCCTGCCGTGTGAGGCGCAGAGAATAAACCGGATTTGATCTGGTAGCTGTAAGAATAAGATGCACTGATCGTCGGTGCATAAGCCCATTTCTTTAAGCCTACCATTTTCTTTTGCAGTTCTTCCTGTGTCTGCATTAACTGGTATTGTGAGTTTTCGTTGATGTCGAACGCCTGAGCTGACAATTTCTGGAATCCGTCTTCCGTCAGAAAATTCTCCAGCCTGTCTGTCAGCTCGATAGGGGTACCTGCCTGTAAGCCTAATTGTAAACGCAATAAATTATAGTTTACATCGACAGTACGTTGCATCGACAGCAATGAGTTCTTTAATTGTCCCACGGTGATACGGATCTGGTCCACGTCGGTTATTTCTGCGGTTCCGGCTTTGTACATATTTTCTGTGTGAGTTTGGACTTCACTCATATTTTCAAGATTTTTCTTGACGATATCCATCAGGCGTTCGCTGACTAATATGGTGTAATATGAGTTATATACCGTCTCTTTAATGTCCAGTTCCGTCAGGGTTACCTGTTGTGCTGCGATTGTTTTTGCAATTTTACTGGTTTGGATACCTAAAATCCATTGCCCGCTGAATAACAGCTGTGAAATAGAAACTCCCACAGTGGATTGGTCGGGCAGTTTGGATTTAAAGGATTCGATTTCGTGGTTGAAATTCGTGGTGTAATCCAAAGAACCGTTGATTTGCGGCAGACCTTCCGATATAGCTTCCTGTATCATCTTATTTCTCAGGTCAATGTTCATTTGAGATGCCTGAAGCTCTTTGTTGTGCTCGACAGCAAAATTCACGGCTTGTTCCAGCGTCAGACTCTGCGGTCCATTCGGGGTTTCTTGTGCCCGAGTGATCCAAGGCATAAGAATAACGATGAATGTGACTAATACTCCTCTTTTCATTCGTGTTTAAATTATTAATTATGGTTATATTTTTTACGCATTGAGAATATGAAAAACGATTTTACAAATTACATGCCAAAACTTGATTAACAGTTTTTTGCTAAGGTTTTTGTGCAGTATTATTATTATTTTTCTACAATCTTAACTCTTTTTTCTAATTCGCTGATGCCTTTCGGGGTGGAGATGCTCCTGATAAAGTTCTCCATGATGGTCGAAATAATATCGTTCATCGGATATTGAATGCTGCTGATCATTTCGGGTTCCCCGAGAAAACTCATTTGTTTTGTAAATAAATAAATCTGTATATCCAGGTGAAGGTCTTTTCTGAAATAACCGCTTTTTATACCGTTGTTCAGTAGCTTTCGAAGCGTTGTATAAGAAAATTCCACGTCCAGTTGAAGAATCTTTTCGTAAACTTCGGGATGATACTTTTTAATATCGAACATATTGGCCGGCAAACGGCTCGAATAATCGGAGATCACGTGATCCCTGATCAGCAATAAGGCTTCGAGGGCGTTTTGCTGTAATAGGTTTTCGATATCTTCTTTCACCCGCCGGTTGTTTCTTCGTTGAAGCATCACCTGTTCGACAACATCGTCCTTGTTGGCGAAAAATTGATATAAGGTTTTCTTCGATATCTTCAAATGGGTGCAGATATCTTCCATAGAAGTGCTACGCAGACCGTATTTTAGGAACAGATCGGAAATATCTTCGATCATATCTTCTTTTACCTGACTGTTTTCTTTTTCTATCATGTGTACGTAATAAGGTTTTTCCTGCGGAAACGATATATACAAAAAACGTTTCCGCGGTGTGCAAAAGTATGAAAATAAAATATATGTAGGATGTCGATATTGTTAATTTAATAT
>OGOU01001713.1_pt1 | contig 16625 bp, 17 predicted proteins | sample 1552721 | NCBI WGS metagenome assembly OGOU01 (sample SAMEA2580176, study PRJEB22360) | human gut metagenome | biome: human gut; feature: human-associated habitat; material: faeces | place: Denmark | collected 2008/2010
CAATACGATTGTTGATATAAATTTATTAAAATTACAACCTGATGAAGTAATAAAAGTAAAGTGGTATACAAAAGAAGAAATTTTAGAACTAATTGAAAATGACATGATTCCTAGAGGATATGCTTATATATTAAAAAATTACATGAAATAGTGTGAATGCACTATTTTTTCTTTGCTTAAATTCGACTTACTTTTTGACAGTCAACACAAAGTATATGAATTATATAGACAAGAATATAAAAGAGATAAGCAATAATAATACAATTGGAATGTTGATATGCAAGAAAGAAAATAAATTTGTAATAGAATATTGTTCGGATGATAGGATTATTGCAAGAGAATATGAATTAATGATATAATTTGTATAGGAGATGGTAAATGTGAATAAATATTTTAATAATGACATTAATAATCCTATATTTTTATTTCATGGGAGTCCTAAACAATTAGATGTAGTCGAACAACGACAAGCATATGATTCAAATGGTAATAGAGAAAATGAAGATTTTGCAGTTTTTATGACTTCATCATTTATTATAGCTAGTGCATATGCATTTAAAGATAAGATAAAAGAGTTAAGTGAAGGACTTGAATGGAATTTTCAAATTGGTAGAGACACTGATTCGGATGAGTTATTTGTAATAATGAATAATGTTAATATTGATGATGAATTAGAGGGTTACATTTATGTATTTGATTATAATAATTCATATACTCATGATGGTAGATCAATCCAATATAAATGTCATGAAAATGTAACACCTATTGATGTTGTAAAAATTAAATTTAAAGATTTTAAAGAGTATTATACTATCAATGAAAATAGAAGAGTTTTGTAAGTAGCATTTGGATGATGCTTTTTATTTGCTTTAATTCGTATTACTAAACGCTAATCACCACATGGCGACTACGATCATATGGGAGAAGCAATTAACTTAGTTAATAATTTCAAAGTAGAAAAAGTAATCTTTAATTGTGGACCATATAATATCTTAGAACAAGAATTAATTAAAGTATTAGACAAAAAGAAAATTAAATATTATTCACGTATTAAAGAATTAAATAAAGTGAATATCCAATTAAATTAGGTAATAGATACAACTATATTGATTTATTACTTTATAATATTAAATATAGGTGTTATGTAGTCATAGAATTAAAGATAACAGAACTTAAGAAAGATCATGCTGGACAAATTATGACTTATATGAATTATATAGATAAGAATATAAAAACTATTGAAGAAAATGATACAGTAGGAATTATTATTTTCAAACAAGATAATAAATATGTAATTAAATATTGCTCTGATGAGAGAATAATTGCTAGAGAATATGAATTAGTGTGATATAATAGATACTAATTGGATGTGGTTTTATGAAGAAAACAATAAATGGAAGTAGAATAGAATTTTGGAATGAAAGTACTAATGAGATAGTAATGTATATAGATTATCCTACTGATGAATGTATATGGTATTTTAAAGATAGTAATGAAATTATCATAACGGATGACATGGAAATATTTGAACCATTAAAACAATTAATGTCACAACAGTATATTTTTAATGAAGATGAGATACTAAAAAGTTATAAAAATAATAACAAGTTAGTTTGGTATAGTGATTGTTACTATAATCCAGATGATGAATGGAGTAGAAAAAATGTTAGTTATTTAACTATTATTTATGAAAATAACACTATAAAACTAAAATGCATAAAGCCACTTGATGAAATAATAGAAAGAAGAACTAAATCACATGTTATAGGATTTTCTCCACTGGGTAATGGGGAATACACTAAAAATGTAAAAACAGGCATGACACTACAGGATGACTTTGTTATAAATGTTTATCAAGAATTAATAAAAAAGAAAAAAGTTAAAGAATTACATAAAAAATAGTGTTATTCTTTTTGTTTAAATTCGACTTACTTTTTGACAATCACCACATGGTGATTTTGATCATATGGGAGCGGCTATTAATTTAATTAATAGTTTCAAAGTAAAGACCGTTATTTTTAATTGTGGAAGGTATAATTACTTAGAACGAGAATTGATTAAAGTCTTAAAGAAAAAACGTATTCCTTATTATAGTTGTATAGATGAATTAAATTTATCTCAGTACAACTTACAATTTCTAAATACTAAAGAATATGACAATGAAAATGATAATAGTAATGTTATCTATTTAAACTATGATAATTATAAATTTTTATTCATGGGAGATGCCGGTATAAATAGAGAAAAAGATATCTTAGAAAAATATAATTTAAGTAATATAGATTTTCTAAAAGTAGGTCATCATGGATCAAATACATCATCAAGTGAAGACTTTATAAATATTATTAATCCCAAATATTCTATTATTAGTGTTGGTGAAAATAATAGATATAATCATCCTAAAGATTCTGTATTGGATACATTAAAGAGTAGTAAAATTTATAGAACAGATTTAGATGGTAGTATCGAGATTAAAATAAATAAAAATGGCTATAAAATTAAAACATGCCCTCCCTAGTAATGTGTATATGCAAAAAAACAAAAAAGTATTTAAGACTATAAAACATATAACCAGAAATGGTAATATCTATACTATGAACCTTAATAATTATATATTTCTTGAAAATAATTTGTTAAAATAGTATAATATAAAATGTAAATAGTAGGTGACGTATAGTGCAGAAAAGAAGGGTGAAAATTTTCTTTTGTCTTTTAATAATACTTTTTGTATCAACTATAATATTATCTTTTTCTATGTCAAATGCTGTAGAAACAAGTGAGACATTTGTTACAATAACATCTAATAAACTAAAGTATGATACAGATTCAGGTTCTTGGAATATAACAAGTTCTGCTACCTGGATAGACAAAAATAATATAACCTTAAATATAAATATTAAAACCATGGCAAAAACAGATTATGATTATATAGATACAGTTCTGGTAGTTGATAATTCTGAATCTATGGAATATGAAAATTGGGAAAACGCACAAATTGCCTGCAACACTTTAATAGAAGATGTCTATTCTAATTCAAAAAATAGGATGTCTCTTATATTATTTAATTCAACAGCGAATATAAAACAGAATCTAACTACAGACAAGGCTGCTATAAAAAATGAAATTGATAATTTATCGTTTCAGTCTGGAACAAATTATTATCAAGCATTTAAAAAAATTGAAGAAATACTAAGTACATATACTAAAGAGGCAAATAGGGAACTTCTATTCATATTTTTAACGGATGGAGTACCAAATGAAGAAGCACCAAATGAACAGGCTTTATACAAACTAATAAAGCAGAAATATCCATATGTCAATATACATGCAATTCAATATGAAATGGGTAATGGAAATAATGAAAATATTACTAAAATAAGTGATAGACAATTTGTTTCTACAAAGAAAAATATAATAAAAAAAATGCTAGAAGCCTCAAAAGTAACAGTGACTTATGATATATATGACATAACTAGTAATTTAAACACTGACTATTTTGATATTACGGATTATTCAGTAGATAAAGGTAATTTGAATATTGTCTCAAATAAATTAACTTGGAACTTAAGGGAGGAACTTAAAACAGGGGAGGAAGTAACAGCAAAAATAAATTTAAAATTAAAAAGTCAATATAATGGTAAAAATATAAGTCTTTCACTCTTAAATGATTTTATAGTTGATTATAAATTGAACGATATATCAGAAAAAATTAGTTCTTTGCCAAAATTAAATATATCAAACTACAATTTAGTGACTTACGATGCTAATCTGCCAACAGATTGTTCTGCAACGAATATTCCTGTTACCAAAAGTTATAATGTTTTTGATAAGGTAGAAATATCTTCTAATATCCTAAAATGTGATAACTATCAATTTAAGGGATATGAGATAAAAAATAAAGACGTAAAGATGAGTGATTCATCACATTTTATAATGCCTGGTGAAAATGTTACTTTAGTAGCAAAATGGTCCAAACTGTCAACCTTAAAATCTGTTAGCGGTAAAGTGTCGAAAGTACAAACTTTATATAGTATAATGGCTGAAAATTCTGTTGCTGATAACATAAAAAGCGATAAAGTATCAGCAACAACAGGTATAAATTTTCATGCTGTATCATCAGCAACAAACGGAGAAGGATTATATTTATATTCTCCAACAAAAAATGATACTTACCCAGTATACTATTATCGTGGAAATGTAAATAACAACAATGTCAAATTTGCTGGTTTTTGTTGGAAAATAGTCCGTACAACAGAAACTGCTGGTGTTAAGTTAGTATATAATGGACTTCCAAACTCCCAAGGATATTGTACCAATGTTACCGGTACATCAACACAAATAGGAACAAGTCCTTACGAATCAAGACATATTGGAGCCATTACCTTTGGATATATGTATGGTAATCTATATACGAGTACTAAAAAGTACTTCGATTTATTTACCTTACTAGACATAACTTTAAAAAGAAAAACAAATGCTCAAAATACAAACTATTATTATAGTGATAGTGTAACCTATGCTAATGGAATTTATACGCTAGTAAATCCAACTAAAAGTATATATAAAGAAAATTATAGAAATTTAGATAAAAAATACACTTGTTTGTCAGAAACAGAAACCAGTTGTGCAACTGTTCAACAAATTACAACCAGAGCTTCTGTCTCTTCATATTTTGAATACTATGAATATACAGATGGAAAAACATATGATCAACTATATGAAGAAAATAAATCTAAAAAATGGATTTTTGGTAATGATGTATCTTATGCTAACGGAACTTATACACTCTTAACTACTGATAGTACATATATTCCGGATTGGGAATCATCAGGTAGAAAGGCAATGGATAAAAAATATTATACCTGTTTTTCTGAAAATAATACTTGCAATACAGTTTATTATATTGCTAGAAACTATACCAATGCATACCAAGTATATTACATGACTTTAACTGATGGTAAAAAAATGGAGGATATTAAAGAAAGAACATTTACAAATGATAACGATTCTGAAATTAAAGTCGTTATAGATAATTGGTACAAAGAAAATATGACTAATTATACGAAATATCTTGAGAATACTAACTGGTGTAATGAAAGAGAGTTTGGTGATGGAAGCCTATTAAGTAAAGATACTAGTACCATCTGGGGTGGAAATGCTCCTCATTCAGCAGCTTATATTAGAATGACTAATTCCAAAGCCATTCCAAAATTAACCTGTGATCGTGAGATGGATAGATTAAATACTAATATTGCAGGATTTAATTATCCAGTAGCACTTCTAACTATCGATGAATATATTATGGCCGGAGCTTTTCGAAAAAGTAATACCAATTTTTATCTTTATACCAATCAAACAGTTTATACTTTGACACCAAGAACATACTATGGACTTACAACTTCTAATTTTTATATTAATAGTGATGGAAATATTGATGGTGATGGTGCTAGATATGACAATAAATATTCATATGGAGTAAGACCAGCCATATCTTTGAAAAAAGGGATTAGAACAGATGGTGGAGATGGTACGGTTGAAGATCCATATGTTGTAAATGAAACTGTTAATGCTACAGTTATCAATTGAAAAAAGAATTATAGACAACAACAATAAATTTAGTTAAAATATAAATACGTGGTGATGAATATGAAAAATATAAATAATATTATGGATAAAGCTGACGAAATAGAATTAACACATTCATTTCAAAATGCCTGTAGTGATAAAGAATTTTATGATTATGCATTCTCTTTAAATGTTAACGAAGAAGTATTGAAAAAGTACACATCTCGCTTAGAAGACTGTTTTGATGAGTATAAAAACTGCCAAAATTGCCAGAATCTTAGCGAATGTAAAAATAAAGTACAAGGCTATAAATATACACCAGAAAAAGATCACGAACTAATAAACTTTTCTTATGTAGCTTGTAAAAAATTAGAAAAAAAACTTCATGACACGGCTTATCAAGCAAATATAGAAGTATTTGAAATGCCTAAAGATATAAAAGAAGCAACATTGAAAAATTTATATAAAGATGATAAAGCTCGTTTACCAGTAATTAAATATTTTAAAGAATTTATTGATAATTATTCTAATTCAGAAAAACCAAAAGGCCTATATTTAACTGGCTCATTTGGATCTGGAAAGACATATTTAGTAGCAGCTTTATTTAATGAAATGGCTAAAAAAGGTGTAAAGAGTGCCTTGATTTATTATCCGGAATTTTTAAGAAGTCTAAAGTCATCATTTCAATCTAACTATAATGAAAAGTTTGATTACATTAAAAAAGCTCCCTTATTACTACTAGATGATATTGGAGCAGAAAATTGCAGTGCTTGGTCAAGAGACGAAGTTCTAGGACCAATACTTCAGTATCGTATGGAAAGTCACTTACCAACATTCTTTACTTCAAACTTAACTATAGACGAGCTAGAAACAGCTCTAGCAATTACATCATCACCTGCTGACAAGGTCAAAGCTAGAAGAATTATAGAAAGAATAAAACAATTGACAATAACAATAGAATTAATTAGCAAAAACAGAAGACAATAGAGTTGATTCTGTTTTTTCTTGACAAAAACTTTAAAGTTCATATAATAAATACTACTTTGGAGTGATTATATGCAGGAAAGTAGTGAAAAGGAAAAAATAATAAAAGCATCAATGATAATTCTTGCTATAGCAATAGTTCTTTTCTTAACTAAAGAAACAGAACTAGATAGCAAATCATTTTCATTGTCTTATAAATCGATAAATATTAAAAATATTTCTACAGTAGAAATAGCCGAGAAAAAAGGTTATCATGATGCCAATGTTTATACAGAAAACAAAACCAAAACGGAAGTTACAGCAACACAGCACTCTCCAGAACCAGAAAAAGTAAGTAATTCAGTCGTTGTTCCAGCGCCAACTTGGCGTCTTCCTGTAGAAAGAGGAACTATTTCAAGTTGGCCTAGATATAATCACGTAGCCTTAGATATTACAAGTCCTAGAGGAGTATATGAAACAATATACCCTGTTGCTGATGGAGTTATATCAGGAATCTACACCGACGGTTATGGTGGAAAAGTCTTAACAATTCACCATGTCATAAATGGAATAAATTACACATCGCAATACGTTCACTTCTCATCTTATGCCCCAAATCTATATGTTGGAAAACCAGTAACCATAAATGATAGTATCGGTCAAATGGGAGCAACTGGTTGGGCAACAGGAATACACTTACATGTAACAGTTTTAGATTGTTCACTATTTGAGTCAACCGATGGTAGTTGCAGTGACACCGGAAAATTCCTACGTTATGCCAACAAAAGATATGCTGAAGGTTTTTATGGTCTAAGTAGTTTAATGCAAGTACCATATTCTTGGTATAGTAGATAGAAATTTCTACCAATCTATTGCAAAAACTAAAAAAAATGCTATAATTAGTTACGTAAACTTAATTACATTGACAAAGGACACGATAAATTAAGTAATTTTTAAAGAGAGTTCATGGTTGGTGAAAATGAATAAAATCTTAATTTGTTACTACCTTTAGAGTAGAATTATTAAAAGTAATTCCGGGTGAAACCGTTATCAAAATGAGAAAAACAAAGGATGGTACCGTGCTTAGCACTCCTGTACTATCCTTTTTATTTTTTTCGAATAAGGAGAGTGATGCCATACAAATAGAAGTCTTTACACAATCGGCTATAAAAATTACTTCAACCAAGAAAATTTATTTTGACCCATATCAAATAAAAGACAATTATCACGATGCAGATTATATTTTTATAACCCACGATCATTATGATCACTATGATAAAGAATCTATTAAAAACATTCTAAAAGAAACAACATTCATAATTGTTCCAGAATGTCTAGAGGATAGAGTAAAAAACATTACACCAAACTACATAACAGTACTTCCCAAAAAAAGTTATAGTATAGACGACCTTTCATTTGAAACAATCTCTTCCTATAACAATGATAAACCATTTCATCCCAAGGAAAAACTTTATGTAGGTTACAAATTAAAAATAGAAGATAAATATTTCTACATCATGGGAGATACAGATGTAACTAATGAAGCTCTAAAAGTGAAATGTGACATTTGTTTTGTACCAATAGGTGGAACTTACACAATGAATGTTAAAGAAGCTGCTGACTATATTAATACTATTAGTCCGAAACTTGCTATACCAATTCATTATGGAAGTATTGTTGGTGATATTAATCTATATAAAGAATTTATAGAGTTAATAAACCCAAGTATAAAAGTAGAAGTATATATAAAATAGGAGGAAAATAAAATGATAAATATTAAAGAAAATGAAAAACTAAGTATAATGAACCACTCTTGTGCTCATCTTTTAGCTCAAGCAGTAAAACATCTATATCCAAATGCCTTATTTTGGGTAGGACCAGTAATTGAAGAAGGTTTCTATTATGATATAGATTTAGGAGATAAAACTCTAACCGAAGAAGATTTACCAGCTATTGAAAAAGAAATGAAAAAATTAGCTAAAGATGGGAAGAGAATAGTTCGTCATGAACTTACTAAAGAAGAAGCCTTAGAAAAGTTTAAAAACGATCCATATAAAATTGATTTAATTAGTAGAATGGATGAAAATGAAGTAACAATATCTTGCTACACTCAGGGTGATTTCACTGACCTTTGTCGTGGCCCACACTTAGAGTCTGTAAAAGAGTTAAAGTATTTTAAACTACTAAAAGTATCAGGTGCTTACTGGAAAGGTGATGCAAAGAATAAAATGCTTCAACGTATCTATGGTATTTGCTTTGATAATGAAGAAGATTTAAAGAAACATCTAGAATACCTAGAAGATTGTAAAAATCGTGATCATCGTAAAATTGGTAAAGAATTAGAAATCTTTATGACTGATGATTTAGTAGGACGTGGCCTTCCAATGTTCTTACCAAATGGTTATATAATTTGGGAACAATTAGAAAACTATATTAAAGGTAAAGAAAGAAAACTTGGTTACCAACATGTCCTAACTCCATGTGTTGGAAATGTTGAACTATATAAAACTTCAGGTCACTGGGATCACTATAAAGAAAATATGTTTCCAGCTATGGAAGTTGATGGTGAAGCTTTCGTTTTAAGACCAATGAACTGTCCACATCACATGATGATTTATGCCAATAAACTTCATTCATATAAAGACTTACCAATTAGAATTGGTGAAGTTGCTCATGATTTTAGATATGAGGCATCTGGTGCTCTAAAAGGTATTGAAAGAGGAAGACACTTCTGTCAAAATGATGCCCATCTTTTCGTAACTCCAGAACAAATAAAGTCAGAATTTAAAAATGTTGTTGACTTAATATTTGATGTTTACAAAGACTTTGGTATTACAGATTATCGTTGTGTTCTATCTCTAAGAGATCCAGAAGATAAAGAAAAATATCATCCAGATGATGAGATGTGGAACAAAGCTGAAAATGAATTAAGAGAAGTTTTAAATGAATTAGGAATTGAATATACAGAGGAAATTGGTGAAGCTGCATTCTACGGACCAAAGCTAGACGTTAATGTTACACCAGCAGTTGGAAATGAATACACCTTATCAACTTGCCAACTAGACTTCTGCCTACCAGCAAAATTTGATTTAAAATATGTAGACAAAGATGGTGAAAAGAAAACTCCAGTAGTTCTTCATAGAGCAATACTAGGTTCACTAGATAGATTTATGGCCTATATTCTAGAAGAAACTAAAGGAGCACTACCTACCTGGTTAGCTCCAACTCAAGTAAAAGTAATTCCTGTAAACCCAGAATTACATAGTGAATATGGAGAAGAAATTACTAATCTCCTAAAAGATAATGATATAAGAGCAGAACTAGATAATCGTAATGAAAAACTTGGTTACAGATTAAGAGAAGCACAAACAGAAAAAGTACCATACACCCTAATTCTTGGTGATCAAGAAAAAGAAAACTCAACAATCAGTTATCGTCTATTTGGACAAAAAGATACAACTACAGTTTCAAAAGAAGAATTTGTTAATTTAATAAAAGAAGAAATAGATACAAAGGCTTTAAGAAAATAATAAAAAAATAAGTTCAAGAAGAAATTAAAAGTTTCTTCTTTTTCTTTGTCAATTTTTTGTCAAGTGCTAAAAACTTGTCCGTTTTACATTTACATTTAAACATAACTTGGGTAATATATAATTAAGCTGTGGCTGATAGTGGGAAAAAGTGGGGGATTTATATGTTTATTGGAGAATATCATCATTCTGTTGATGATAAGGGAAGACTAATAATTCCATCTAAGTTTAGAGATGAACTAGGAACTAGTTTTATTATTACTAGAGGCATTGAAAATTGCCTATATGTTTACTCTCTTGAATCTTGGAACAAGATTGTTGATAAACTTGAATCCTTACCATTTACAAAGAAAGACGCAAGAACATTTACACGATTTTTCTTATCAGGCGCCAGTGAAGCAGAACTTGACAAACAGGGCCGTATTAATATTACCTCCCCACTAATCTCTTATGCTAAAATTACTAAAGAATGTATAGTAATTGGTACAGGAGATAGGTTAGAAATATGGTCAGAAGAATTATGGAATGAATTCTTCACTTCTGCTAAAGACAGCATGTCAAACATAGCCGAAAATCTATTTGAAGGTGTGAGTATATAATGGAAAAACATATTAGCGTATTACTAGAAGAGTCAATTTCTTCCCTTAACTTAAATGATTCTAGTATTATAGTTGATTGCACACTAGGTTATGGTGGACACAGTAGTAACATCTTGGCAAGAATAAAAAGAGGGTATTTATTCGCCTTTGACCAAGATAGTGAAGCAATTCGGCATAGTACTGAGCGATTATCATCAATCGGTACTAACTTCACTATCATCAAAAGCAATTTTGTTAACTTAAAAGAAGAGTTAGCAAAAAGAAACATTTATAAAGTCGATGGAGTCCTATTTGATTTAGGAGTTTCATCGCCTCAATTGGACGACAAAACAAGGGGATTTTCTTATCATGAAGACGCTAGATTAGACATGCGCATGGATAAAGATAATCCTATCTCAGCTTATGAGATTGTTAATAATTATACAAAAGAAGAATTAGCAAATATCTTCCTAAAATATGGAGAGGACAAATTTTCACGAAACATTGCCAAAAAAATAGTAGAGTACCGTGAGAATAAACCAATAGAAACAACCCTAGAATTAGTTGAAATAATTAAAAGTGCTGTTCCTATGAAGTTTAGAAAAGATAAACATCCTGCTCGTCAAATATTTCAAGCAATTAGAATAGAAGTAAATAATGAACTAGATGTCATAGAACCTGCCTTAGAACAAGCACTATCTATTCTAAATGTTCACGGTAGAGTAGCGGTAATTACTTTCCATTCTCTAGAAGATAGAATTGTAAAAAACTTCTTTAAAGAAAAATGTGCAATAGATAAAAAATTACAAGGTATGCCTAATATTCCAGAAGAATATTTACCAGACTATAAATTAGTAATAAATAAAGCTATTGTACCAACAGAAGATGAACTAAAAAATAATCCAAGAGCAAGAAGTGCCAAACTTCGCGTTATAGAAAAGATAAAATGAAAAGGGTGATACAATGAAAAAAGTAAAAAAACGAATTAAAATTTCTAAGTTCGAAAAACTATTATACGCTTTAGCAATAACTTTACTTGTTTTATCACCTGTATCAATAGTTTTTTCCAAAGCAACTTTATCTAAGATAAATTTTGAAGTAGAAAAAAAGAAAAATGATATAGAAGAACAACAAAAGACTAATGAAGGATTAGCTATGACTATTAATGAATTAGCTTCACTTACTAAAATTCAACAAGTTGCAGAAGAACAAGGATTGAGTTATAATAATGACAATATAAAAACAGTGCCTGATGAAAAATAGGAGTGATGAAATTGAAAAACAAAAAGAAGGGAAACAATGTACGCTATTCAAAAGCAATCATAATTTTTTCTCTTCTTTTGTTTGCTTTAATAGCGGGAAGATTAGTTCAATTATCTTTATCAAAAGAAGTTGATGGTGTAAATTTAAAAGAACTTGCTAGTAAAAGAACCACACGTACTCAAGTACTTAGTGCTAAACGTGGTAACATTTATTCAAATGATGGTGAAGTACTAGCTCAAAACGTTTCTGCTTATAAATTAATTGCCTACTTAGACTCAAAAAGAACAACAGATCCTAAAAATCCTCAACACGTTGTTGATAAAGAAAAAACAGCTGAAGCCTTAGCACCAATTCTTGGTATTGAAAAAGATGAAATATTAAAATACTTAAGTAAAGAAAATGTTTATCAAACTGAGTTTGGTGTAAAGGGAAAAAATTTAACTGAATTAACTAAGAAACAAATTGAAGACCTAAATCTACCAGGTCTTGGTTTTATTGAAAGTTTTAAAAGATATTATCCAAAAGGAGAATTTGCATCCTACACTATAGGTTATGCTAAAACTAATACTGATGATGAAACTGGTAAGGAAACAATAACTGGTGAAATGGGTATTGAAAAATCTTATGAAAGTGTTTTAAAAGGTGAAGATGGCTATATTACTTATCAAAAAGACTTAAAAGGCTATCAAATACCAAATACCCCAGTCCTAAAAAAAGATGCCACTCAAGGAAAAGATATTTATTTAACTATTGAAAGTAATGTTCAGTTCTTTATTGAACAAGCTTTAAAAAATGTAGATGCTGAATATGACTTTGATTGGTTCCATATAACAATAGCTGATGCTAAAACAGGAGCAATTCTAGGTACTTCAACATATCCATCATTTGATCCAAATACTAGAAACATTACTAATTATCTTGATATGATGTTAGCATCCCCTTACGAACCTGGTAGTACCATGAAAACATTTACTTATATGGCTGCTATGGAAAATGGTGTTTATGATGGAACTGAAACTTATACTTCTGGAGTTTATGTTACAAAAGACGGAACAGAAATAGGTGACTGGAACCGTGATGGTTGGGGTGTAATTAACTTCGACAAAGGTTATGCCATGAGTAGTAATACTGCAATTATTAATATGATTGAACGTCATATGGATAGTATGATGTTAAGACAATATTTCAAAAAACTAGGATTCGGTAAAAAAACTGGTATTAATTTACCAAACGAAAGTGCCGGTAAAATAGATTTTAAATATGAAACAGAAATATATAATGCTGGTTTTGGTCAAGGTATAACAACAACACCAATTCAAAATATTCAAGCTCTAACTTCACTAACAAATGATGGTATCATGCTAAAACCATACATCGTATCTAAAATAGTAGATCCAGATACTGGTGAAGTAATACTAGAAAATAAACGTAACGAAACAGAAAGAGTAGCATCAACTATGACTGTTCAAAAGATGCTTCAACTCATGGATGATTGCGTAAATATAGATGGCAATACTGGTACTTGGTATAAATTATCATCAGGTGAATTAATTGGTAAAACAGGTACTTCCCAAATAGCTAGTGAGAATGGTACTGGATACTTATCTGGTAAAGAAAATGTTATTTCTTCATTTTCTGGAATTTATCCAAAAAGTAATCCTCAATATATAATTTATGCATCAGTAAAAAGACCAACAGGTGGTAGTACTAAACCAATCTCAAATGCTGTTAAAGAAATAGTTAATAATTTAAGTAAATATTATGGTACCGAAGATCAAACAACTTCCTCTACCAAAGTAGAAGATTTCAAACTAGATAACTATGTAAATAAAAAGACTGAAGACGCTAAAACAACACTAGATGCCAAACAAATAAAATATATAGTTATTGGTAATGGTACCAAGATAATAAAACAATATCCAGAGAAAAATGATACTATGACAAGTGCTGATACACTATATTTAATAACTAATGATACAACACTCCTAGTACCAAATGTTGTAGGCTTATCATCAAAAACAGCTAAGAATCTTCTTCAAAAACTAAATATAAAAGTAACTCTAAATGGTGTAGGCTATGTAACAGAACAATCCATACCAGAAGGAACTACTATAACACCAGGTATGGAAATAAATCTAACCCTAAATCCTAAGTTCTCTACTTAGAGGTGATAACATGTATCAAGAAAAATATGATAAAATAACCAATATTATTACTATAATTGTAGTCATAGTAGTTTTTCTTCTTCTAATAATTTTTAAAATAATACCAGACTTAAAAACCATACGTGGAAGTAGTGATACTTATATTAATTATGATAAATATGACACAGTAATAGGTATAAAAATAAATATTAATACAGATTTCCTCTTAGTAATTACAGATAACAAAGTCGAAAACATTGTATTTTTATCTAATAATTCTCTTTATCTATACAATCAAAATATAGAGGGAAACACTTTAAGTAAATCTTTAACTGATATCATAAATATTTTAAGAAATAATGATGTCTTACTAGATGAACTAACTCTTATAAAATATCAAAGTAATACTTCCTATGATAATGTCAAAAAAATACTTACAACCAACTTAAACGTAGAAGAATTAACATCTACTTATCAACTTCTAGCAGAAGAGTTTAATATCAAAACTTACCAAGATAATACTGAACAGCTTCAAGCAATAGAAGCCTACTCAAAAGAATTAACTAGAAAGTATAAGAATGAAAAAATTCTTGAAGAAACTATTAATGAGTATACAAAAAACGAAGTAAAATCTTATGCTGATAATGTCTATAGTAAATTAGAAGTCTATGCAAAAAATGTTGAAAATCAAGAAATATATTCAACATCTCTAATAATTACTGATATCCCAGCTAATAAAGAATTGACTTTATATCCTAGTGTTGACAGTTGGTATTATATAAAAAATCATCAAGTTTATGCTTATATAAATCTTAAAACTACTACCAATAATTATGATTTCTGTTATAATGGTAGTATAGATAATATGAAGGAAGGAAAATGTTCATGAAAGCCACTGTAAATATACGTAATTGGATAATAATATTATTATGTATAACCATAGTATGTATGGCTATTGGTTTTGCTTTTCTTTCTATGCAACTTGAAAAAAATAGTAATAATATTCCAATTCATGATGTTTCTTTTACAAATATAAATCCAAGAACTCCTGTCCAAGGTGGTACAAAAGTCCCTAATGCGACAGTAAGTATTAATAATTCAAGTCAAACAATAAATTTTAAATTTAATTTATATTCTCCAACAGATGAAATTAGTTATCGTATAACAATAAAAAACAAAGGTACAATTGATGCTGAAATAGTTAATTTAATTGAGTATCCAGATTACTTAAATGATACTAATGCTGCTAAACAAATTTATCCAGTAGAAATAAAACATAATAATATTATTGGTAAAGTATTAGCACCAGGAGAAGAAACAGAATTAAATGTAGCTGCAACGTTTAACTATAAAGAATTACCAAAAGTAGTTACAGCACCATATCAAATAACTATACTAACAAAAAGTCCTGAAAAGTAAAATTGGAAAATTTCCAATTTTTTTATTTTGGCAAATATTGTCACTTAATATATATTTATGGTATAATAACGATAATAGGAGTAGTATGTGGTATGAAAAAGAATAAAAAAAGTAAAGAAAATAAATTTCCCATATTAATTTTTTTATTGTCAATTATCATGTTATTACTTGGCTTTTATTACGAATATGTAGCAAGTCCTACAAGAATACTAAAAAAAGCCCTTATTAATATCACATCGAATATAACTGATGTAATGGAAATGTTTGAATTCCAAACAGGTATACCTCAAAGTAATACCAAGACACAAACTATAAAAGTATCAGCAAATACTAGTAATTATAAATCAAATTTTGATCTACAAAAATATAACAAAAAACTATCAAATATAAACTTTTCTACTTTAACAAAAAATCTAAACGAAACAAATACAACAATTAAAATAATAACTGATACAAAAAATAAAAAAAGACTACTAAAGACTGATAGTTATCTTGGTAATAAAAATCTAATAAACACAAAAACTCTTATTGAAAACTCAACAGAATACTATTATGATCCAACTATAAATCCTAACTACATAAATCTTGGTAATAATACTTATTTTGAATCGGTTAATGATAACACAACTACAAACGATAATTTAAAATATTTACATGAATATATAGTCCAAGAAATATCTACTACTTTAATAACAAAAGTCCAAAAAGAAAAAGAAGATGACTACAACAAGATATTTGTAAAATTAAGTAATAATGATTTAAATAAAACTATAGATACAGTAATTGATAATCTAAAAAAAGATAAAAGAGCTAGTACAATTCTAACTAGTTATAAAAAATATTTTACAATTGATAAAAAAGAGTTGAAAAGTAGCTTAAAAAACGTTAATATAGATTTCACTGTATACGTGGAGAAATATACTTATAAAATTAAAAAGTACAGTATTAATATTACAAACAAAGAAGATGATATAGAAATTATCTATCAACCAGATACAAAAAGTTCCGGTAGTGGAAGTATAGAAATAAATAATGTTAAAAAATATACATACGAATACAAAGAAACAAGTAAATCAAAAGAAGTAATATTATATGATGAAACAAATAGTAAAATAGGAGAAATATCCCTAGCAAAAACAAATACTGGTGTTCTTTTTGATAGTAAT
>OGOU01001714.1_pt1 | contig 16623 bp, 12 predicted proteins | sample 1552721 | NCBI WGS metagenome assembly OGOU01 (sample SAMEA2580176, study PRJEB22360) | human gut metagenome | biome: human gut; feature: human-associated habitat; material: faeces | place: Denmark | collected 2008/2010
GAAGCATCGCAGGGCGCGAGCCGATGGCGATGACTGTCCGGGGTGCTTCGTAGACAATGCCATCGACGACTATGCGTCCCTGTGTGTCAAATGAAGCTTCGGCTCGGACTATGGTGCAGCCGTCGAGCAGGGTGGCGATATCGGCGCGCAGACCTTCGACAACCTTGTCTTTGTGAGCGCGGGCAGCATCGATGTCGAGTGCGGCCCCGGCGGTCGAGCCGACACCGAGCGTGCTTGCGCTGCGTGCCGCCGCGAGAGCCGAGGCTGTAGCGCACAGGCATTTGGTGGGTATGCAGCCCCGGTTGAGGCATGTGCCGCCAAGATGGCTTTTTTCGATGAGGACCACCGAGCGACCGGCGGCTTTTTCGGCAGCAGCCAGAGCGTAGCCTCCAGGACCGCCTCCGATTATCAGTGTATCGCTTGTCATAAATTCATAAATAGTTGTTATGGACGTTCGGCGTCGGAGATTTTTGACGATTCGTGACGGTGTTATCAAGACGTCGGGTTCATCCGCTGTGGGTTTGCGTTTCAGAGGTCGTTGACGGTGAGTCGCGGCTCGAGGGCGGCGGCGGTGTCGTCGGCGTGGCGCACAGGCGTATCGTGCGGAGCGTCCTTGACTATATCGGGAGTCTCGGCCGCTTCGCGGGCTATTCGGCGCATGACCTTGATGAAGGCGTCGAGGGTCTCGAGGCTTTCGGTTTCGGTAGGCTCGATCATCAGAGACTCGTGGAAGAGCAGCGGGAAGTAGATGGTGGGCGCATGGAATCCGAAGTCAAGCAGGCGTTTGGCAATGTGCAGCGTGGTGATGCCTGTCGACTTGTCGGCGAGTCCGTCGAAAACGAACTCATGTTTGCACCGTCCGGCGATGGGTAGCTTGTAAACATCGCTTAGCGAGTCTTTTATGTAATTGGCATTGAGCGTGGCCAGAGGGCCGGCCTTGGCGATGCCTTCGGCTCCGAGTGTCAGTATATAAGCCAGAGCTTTGAGCTGGACCGTGAAGTTGCCGAGCCATCCCGATATGCTGCCGAGCGCCGTCGGGTCGCTGACGCATACCGAGTAACTGTCCGTATCTTTGTCATAATCGACACGGGGAAAGGGCAGAAATTCTTCCATGCCTGCGCGAACGCCTACTGGGCCTGAGCCGGGACCTCCGCCGCCATGCGGTGTCGCGAATGTCTTGTGCAGGTTGATGTGCATGACGTCAAAGCCCATATCGCCGGGGCGCGCTATGCCGAGCATAGGGTTGAGATTGGCTCCGTCGTAATACATCAGTGCGCCGGCTTCATGGACCATACGGGCTATTGCGGGAATGTTTTTTTCGAACATTCCCACGGTATTGGGGTTGGTCATCATCATGGCGGCGACGGTGTCGTCGAGTTTCGAGCGCAGGTCGTCGACATCGACGGTGCCGTCGGGCAGGCTGCGAACTTCGACTATCGAATAGCCGCAGACTGCCGCCGAGGCGGGGTTGGTGCCGTGTGCGCTGTCGGGGACGATGACTTTGGTGCGTTTTTTATCGCCGCGTGCGTCGTGGTAGGCGTGTATGGTCATCAGACCTGTCAGTTCGCCGTGGGCTCCGGCAAAGGGGTTGAGGGTAAAGCGTGACATGCCGCCGATTTCGCTGAGCATTCGCTGTAGCGTGTCGTAAGCTCGTAATGCTCCCTGTACTGTCGATGCGGGCTGCAGCGGGTGCAGTCCTGACCAGTGGCGGTCGCCGGCGACTTCTTCGTTGATTTTTGGGTTGTACTTCATTGTGCACGAGCCCAGGGGGTAGAATCCGGTGTCGACGCCGAAGTTGTTGGTGGACATGTTTGTATAATGACGGACAATTGTCGGCTCGTCAACCTCGGGGAGCGACGGAGCCTTGTCGCGGAGCAATGCGTCAGGCAGACCGGGGGCCTGCGGATAGTCGTAATCCGGAAGCGAGTATGCACGCCGGCCGGGATGCGAATAGTCAAAGATGAGTTTGCTGTACAGATGCTTATTCATGGTCGGCGAGTTGTTTGAAGAGTGAGACAAGACGTTCGGATTCGGCCGTCGAGCGGCGTTCGGTGACGGCAATCAGCAGGCTGTCGTCAGCAATTTTGACGCCCGGAAGTATTCCGGCTTCGGCGCCGGCGGCGATAGCCTCGTCGGCAGTGAAACCTTTGAGGCGGACGGCAAATTCGTCAAGGAAAGGCTGTCCGGGATACAGAGCTTCGGCGACACCCTCGCTGACGAGACGGTCCAAGAGACAGACTGCGGCATTGTGGCTGCGACGGCCGACTTCGGCCAGGCCTTTTGCGCCCATGACGCTGAGGTAGATGGCGGCGCACAGGGTCATGAGACCCTGATTGGAGCATATGTTGGAGGTGGCTTTTTCGCGGCGTATGTGCTGTTCGCGAGCCTGGAGGGTGAGTACGAACACGCGTTGTCCGTCAGCGTCTGTCGTGGCGCCGACAATGCGTCCGGGCATCTTGCGCATAAGGGCTTTGGTGACGCACATATATCCGAGACCGGGTCCGCCGTAGTTCATGGGCAGGCCCAGTGACTGTGCTTCGCCGAAGGCTATGTCGGCGCTCCAGCTGCCGGGTGTACGCAGTGTGCCCAGTGTCGAGGCGTTGGTGTCGATGGCGAGCAACGCGCGGACTTTGCGCACACTGTCGGCAATGCCGCTGAAGTCTTCGATTATTCCGTAGCGGTTGGGCGAGGCGACGATGACGCCGGCAGTGTCTGCCGAGAGCAGTCCGTCGAGGGCTGCGGTGTCGGTGACTCCGTCTTTGGCCGGAACGGTGACGATGGTGACACCGTGGTAGCGTGCATAGGTGTCAATGACGGCGCGATGACGCGGATTGATGGTTTCAGAGACCAGAACGGTGTTTTTGCGGCGTCCGGCGGCCACGCACATCAGCATGGCTTCGGCAGCGGCTGTAGCTCCGTCATAAAGCGAGGCGTTGCTGACGGGCAGCCCGGTCAGCTCGGCCATCATGGACTGGTATTCGAATATGTATTGTAACGTGCCCTGCGAGATTTCCGGCTGATAGGGTGTGTACGAGGTCAGAAATTCGCTGCGGCGGGCAATGTCGGCGACAACGGCCGGCGTGTAATGGTCGTACCATCCGGCGCCGGCAAAGCATACAAGTTTTCGGTCGGAGTCCATCAGAGCGTCAAAAAATCCGCGGATTTCGTCCTCGCTCATGGCCTTTGGTAGCTTGTAACCTGCTTTGAGACGCAACTCGGCGGGAATGTCAGCGAACAGCTCGTCAATGTCTTTGGCCCCGCAGCGGTCCAGCATCCGGTTGATGTCTTCGGAAGTATGTGGTGTATACACTTTGGTTTATTGTGAATTGTAGGCCGCACAGCGGCTGTTGGTGAAATTATCAGGGATTGTAATCTGTGACAGAAGTCGGCCGGACATGGAGTTTTGCCCGGTCGGACCCGATGGCATCAGTGCGATTCGGCGGCGCAGTGGGCGTCGTAGGCATCCTGGTCCATAAGGTCGTCGAGCTGCGACGGGTCGGTGATCTCGACTTTGACAATCCAGTTTTCCAGCGGGTCTTTGCCCACGAGGGTGGGATCGTCTTCCAACGCCTGATTGCTTTCGATTATGGTGCAGTCGACGGGAGCGAAGAGGTCACTGGCGGCTTTGACCGACTCGATGGCGCCGAAGGCTTTGCCTGCCGAGAAAACGTCATCGGCAAAGGGCATTTCGACATAGACGATGTTGCCGAGCTGTTTGGCGGCGTAGGGCGAGATGCCTACATATCCGGTATTGCCTTCGACAAGAATATACTCGTGGGTGGGTGCGTACTTGATCATAATCTTATGTATTTTGAGGGTGGTTGATAGTTATTTTTTGTATTGTGGGGTATAGAAGCGTTTTTTGACAACGACGGCGGGAACCGAGCGGCGGCGAATTTTCACGTTTAGCTCGGTGCCGAGTTTCACGTGGTCAATGTCGAGCATAGCAAAAGCAATCGAGTTGCCCAGGCTTATCGAGCGGTATCCGGTAGTGACCTGTCCTATGACATTTCCGTCGCTGTCGGTGACTTCGTATCCGTGACGGGCAATGGCTGGACCATCGAGCTGCAGCCCGGCGAGGCGGCGCTTCAGGCCTTCGGCCTTCTGCCGGCGCAGGGCTTCGCAACCGATAAATCCTTCGGGCTTGTCCAGTTTGACAAAAGTTGACAGACCGGCTTCGAGGGGCGTGATGTCGTCGCCTAGTTCGTCGCCGTACAGTGGCAGGCCGGCTTCGAAGCGCAGGGTGTCGCGACAGCCCAAGCCGCAGGGAGTGACGTCCGCGGCCATCAGTCGCTTCCACATCCCGACTGTGGTTTCGGGCGTAGCATAGATTTCAAAACCGTCTTCGCCGGTATAACCTGTGCGGCTGACGAGTATGGATTCCGAACAGGTATTTAATATTTTGAAAGTATAGAACTTGAGGTCGGCGCAGTCAAGGCCGAGCACGTCTTTGAGAATCTTTTCGGAGCAGGGACCCTGGACGGCGAGCTGGCCGGCCCGGTCGCTGACATTTAAAACCTGAACATCGAATTCCTTTGCGCTCTCAACGATGTGGTCGACATCCTTGTCGATGTTGGCGGCGTTGATTACGAGCAGATATTTGTCGGCGGGACATGCGTATACGAGCAGGTCGTCAACGGTGCCTCCGTCGGGGTGACACATCATGCCGTAAGCAATCTCACCGACCTTGAGCGTAGATGCATCGTTGGTGAATATGTGGTTGACAAAGCGCAGCGCGTCTGCTCCGGTGACGAGGACCTCGCCCATGTGCGAAACGTCAAAGACTCCACAGGCGGTGCGCACGGCTTCGTGTTCAGGAACGATGCCCGAATATTCGAGCGGCATGTCAAAGCCGCCGAACTCCACCATCTTGGCTCCTAAGGCGCGGTGCTCGGCGTTGAGACAGGTTTTTTTGATGTTTTCTGGTTCCATGTTATTGATTTTGGTGTTATGAAATTCTATAAGGTATGCGCCAGATGGCCGAACATCGAGTCGTCCGACGGCATGGACGGGTATTCGCCGACTCTTAGCCATGACGGCCTGCGATATGTCTGCTCTATTTCTTCGATGGTGCGTATATCGCTGTCGGTAAGCATGTAACTTTCGGCGGCGAGATCGTGGACAAGGCCCCGGTAAAACTCGTCGAATGACATATCGGGCCTTATGTCGTGCGCCGTCGTTATGCGCGAGGCTACCGAGGCTACGCCGTTCGATGCCAGTTTGGCTCGCGATGGCGTTATGGCATGCGACATGTTGACAGGGTCGGTATCGTAGAGCATAGTGCTGTGCGAAATGGCACAGTCCCCCACGCGATAGAACGCCCCGCCCGAGATTTTGCGTCCGCCGACGGTAACATCGTTGCGTCCCGAAGCCTCGGCGCCGAAGCCCATCGAGCGCAGTTGGCGCACGACAAGCTTAGTGTATTCGCCGAAGGCTTCTTCGTATGTCCTTCCGGCCAGACGGCACAGATGGCTTATCATGATGTTGCCTCCGTCGGCATATACGCATCCCCCGCCCGAGCGGCGACGCACAACGTCTATCCCGTTTGCCCGGCAATAGTCCAGATCTACTTCGAGGGCGATGTTCTGATTGCGTCCGCAGATGACAGTCGGTTCAACGACCCAGGTAAATATCCAGCCGCAGTCGGACGGCAACGTGTGTGCGGCCCATTCTTCGGTGGCAAGGAAGAACGGCAGCTTGCGGCCATGACCCTTTGCGGGGAAAGGAAATATTATCTGTTTCATGATTTACGGCTGTACATGTTCGGATAGCTGATTGGCTGAAAGAGGCAACTGCAACAAATTATTTTTACCCTGGAGAGTACACTGATCTAAAACCCTGCCCAAATGTACGAATAAATCTCGATATTACGTACCCTGCGACAAAAATAATTTCTTGCCTCGGTGATGAAAGCTGATAAGTTTAAATACGGTAAATCATTGGTCGATAATGCTGATGAGAAATAAGCTCTAAATGCAAAGTAATATCTCAAATGCTGTTCGGCAAGCGCTATCAGGCCTGTTTTGCGTAAGGCTACCGTTGAATAGCAAAAATTAATTAAAAAAACTTAAAATCGGACGGCGGAAAGTACATTATATCCAAAAAGTGCTTACATTTGCATGTGTGTTTTTCATAGTATTAGATTAAGATAAAGGTTTAAAGGAAAAGAGTTGTCGTGAGACACCTCTTTTTTTATGTCTTTTTTAGAATATGCGCGCTCTATGCCGGGATGTTTTTTGTGTCTCGCCACCCATTGCCGAGATGGTCGTATGCGTTTGCTGAGGACTGCCACAAGATGCTTAAAATCAATCAATAAGGTGTTTATGGGAGCTGGATTACGACAGTTTGTCATAATCGCCCCCGCGCGTTCTATCGGGGGGGTATTTGTATTTTTTGTCTTGTTGCGTGGACGGATTTGGATAAATCGTGTACGCATGTGTATAAATCATGTGTATAAATATTGTGTAAATGGTGAAAAATTTCTTTAATTGATGGTGTGCATGGTTCTTTCTTATGAAAAATTTTGTAACTTTGCACCGCAATGTGCAAGAGGGCTATAAAGCCTCCCGTAAAGCAAGCTATAAAACTCAGAACTAACACTATATCATAAAACATCCCACAATTATGAAAATCGAAAAAATCATCGGTCGTGAAGTCCTCGACTCACGCGGCAACCCCACAGTAGAAGTTGATGTATTGCTCGAATCAGGCGCATTCGGTCGCGCTTCGGTTCCCTCGGGTGCATCGACAGGCGTCAACGAAGCCCTCGAACTCCGCGATGGCGACAAATCGCGCTACATGGGCAAAGGCGTCCTCAAAGCCGTTGCCAATGTCAACGGTCCCATTGCTCAGGCCCTTGTCGGTATGTCGGCTCTCGACCAGATCAAGATTGACGAAACAATGATAGCCCTCGACGGCACAGATACCAAATCGAACCTCGGTGCTAACGCCATCCTCGGCGTTTCGCTCGCCGTTGCCAAAGCCGCTGCCAACTATCTCGACCTTCCCCTCTACAAATACATCGGCGGCTGCAACACTTACGTTCTGCCCGTGCCCATGATGAACATCATCAACGGCGGCGCTCACTCGGACGCTCCCATCTGCTTCCAGGAATTCATGATTCGTCCCATCGGCGCCGAGTCGTTCCACGAAGGCATCCGCATGGGTACCGAAGTTTTCCACAATCTCAAGAAAGTCCTCAAAGACCGCGGCCTCTCGACAGCTGTTGGTGACGAAGGCGGTTTCGCTCCCTCGCTTGACGGCACCGAAGACGCCCTCAATGTCATCATCAAGGCTATCGAACTCGCCGGCTACGTTCCCGGCAAGGACGTAACCATCGGTCTTGACTGCGCTTCGTCCGAATTCTTCAAAGACGGCGTTTACGACTACACCTGGAAACAGGGTGCCGAAGCTCCCAAACTTTCGTCGAAAGAGCAGGCCGAATTCCTCAAAGAACTCGTCGAAAAATATCCTATCGACTCAATCGAAGACGGTATGGCCGAAAACGACTGGGAAGGCTGGAAAATCCTTACCGACCTCATCGGCGACCGTTGCCAGCTCGTCGGCGACGACCTCTTTGTCACCAATGTCAAATACCTCAAGAAAGGTATCGAACTCGGCTGCGCCAACTCTATCCTTGTCAAAGTCAACCAGATTGGTTCGCTCACCGAAACTCTCCGTGCCGTCGAACTCGCTCAGCGCAACAACTACACCGCCGTCATCTCGCACCGCTCGGGCGAAACAGAAGACGCTACAATCGCTGACATCGCTGTTGCCACCAATGCCGGACAAATCAAAACCGGCTCGGCTTCGCGTTCGGACCGTATGGCCAAATACAACCAGCTCCTCCGCATCGAAGAGCAGCTCGGCGACGCAGCAGTCTACGGATACGGCAAAAAGACCAAACGCCCCCAGGACTAATCTCAGCCACCGACAAGCAGGAAAACTTAAGTTAGCCTGCCAGCCATACTGACCTTCGGGTCAGACACCAATAAAGCCCGTTGCAGCTGCAACGGGCTTTATTGATGTCTGACGGTCGGGCCTGATTTTTTAGTGGCTTGGCCTAATTCTATGATGTACAAACCATTGTTCGTTAACGGCCGTGCATTATTCGATGTAGTTGGAGCGGATAAGGTCGAGAATGGTGGGCGTGGTGGCCTGGCGTGTGCCGTCAAAAACCTGAAGCGTGGTACGCGGCTGTACGCAGTCTTGGGTTACGGCGCAGATGAAGTCAAGGATTTCGCCACGGTTGTGCTGCATGGGGTACACGGCGATGGTATGGTCCGCGCCCATGAAGCTGTCAAACCAAAAAGGCACGCCTGCCTGAGCAAGGCTTTGGCTGATAGGCTCGGACCCATATAGGCCCAAATTGGCCAGTGCCTCGCCGCCATAACCTAACTGGCCTACGGTAGCGGCCGAATATGGCACGTTCATGTCGGCGTTGCCATGGAACAGCAGCATGGGACATGGTTTGTGACCCCATACAAGCTTTGTCGGGCTAAAAATTGCTCCGGCCATCGAGATGACGCCGGCATAGTGAAATCCTTCGGGGAAGCCCTGAGGCGCTCCCGTGTTGCACAGCGTATATTCGGCCTGAAGCGCAGTGATGGCGCCGGCGCTCGACCCGCAGGCAAACAGCTGTCCCGGTGCGATGTTCCACTCGCGACAGTGCGCAAGGACAAATCCCGTGGCTGTGAGCATGTCGGTGACGGCGCTAGTTATGACATCCTCGCCGAGGGAAAGCATTTCTTTGGGCGAGTTTATTGAATTGACGTCTACACCCTTGAGTTTGGTGCGGTAGTCAATGGATATGACGTTGACGCCATTGTATGCCAGAAAGTCGAACATTGGCACATAGCGTGGCTCATCGCGCTCGCCGCCGCTAAATCCGCCGCCAAAGGCGAAAATCATAGCCGGCGTGGGAGCGGAGGCCGCGGGCGCGCTATATAAGTCGAGGCGCAGTGTGTCGCCGCCAATTACATTATATACAAAAGTCTGCTTGGGGGTGGCGAACATAGTCACGCCCAACATTAATGACAGTAGGGTCAGAAGTGTTTTTTTCATAATCGATAGTTGTGTTTGCTTTCGGGACAAAGGTACACATTTTTTTGATGTCTCGCCCCGGGCCTGTGGTGATTTTAGAACCGGCACGTAAGGGTGGGGGGAGACACGCGTGCGGGCGCAGGACCGAACAGCCGCGTCCGCATACGTGATGTTGTCGGTCCGTGCCGCCTCAGCGTACCAGAGTCTTGCACACCTTGTTGCCCTGACGCATCAGATAGATGCCGGGCCGGGGATTGCTGACGCGCTGACCCGTGAGTGTGAAGTATTCGGTGACGCCGTCGGCGCTGTCATCGGCGCTGATGCCTTCGATGCCCGTGGTTATGTTGCGGCGGAAATATTTCCAGCCCGTGTCGGTCATATAATGGTTCTGGACATCTGCAGGCATCTTGTTGTAGATGTAGAGCGTGCCGTTTTGATATGTATTGTCTGAGAATCCGTTAGGCTGCAGTTTTATGACCTTCGACCGGTATACATAAATGTTCTGTATGGGGTTGTCGTTGACGAAGGCGCTGTTCTGGATAGTCAGAGGCATATCCGAGTCGACAAAGAGTATGGTTTCGAGACCGGTTTTTTCGAAGGCGCCGTCCTGTATGGTGATTACGTTGGCCGGTACGCGCAGGTATTTGAGCGACGAACAGCCCGCGAAGCAGTTTTGCGGTATTATCAGCATATTGTCGGAAGTCTCGAACTGAATGGACGTCAGCGAGCTGCATTGTTCGAAACATCCTGTGCCAAAAGTCTGTAACGACGCCGGGAACGATACGGATGTCAGCGCCGTGCAGCCGTTGAAGGCATTCTTGTCGATGTACATCACACCGGTCGAGAGGTCGACCGATTTCATATTGGTACAACCTGAGAAGGCTCCCGAGCCGATGCGTTTGAGTGTCGGCGGACATTTCAGCGATGTTATTTTGGTGTTGTTGCGGTAGAAGTTCGATATTATATATACGACATCATATTTGTGGCCGTTGATTTCGACCTGAGGTTCGATGACGAGGTCGCCCGAGACTGACGGTGAGGTAAAGTCATAGCCCACGACGCCCACCGAGTCGCCTTGAAGCGCATAATAAAGACCGTTGACATCGACGGTGTCGCCGGGGGCTTCGTCGTCCGTAGCTGCGGCGTTACATATCTGCGGGCCAAGGCCCAGCGCCGCCATAACAATAAGAGTAATGTGTGTTTTCATAATTTCAATTAGTATAAACGTGTGTTATTTAATAGACAACATTATGGACTTGCCAAAAGTTGAAAATTTTCTTGCGGAATTATCGTATACCACTGACTTTCACCTTTATATGGGACGGAGCCGGCCTGTGCGGACCCGGCGGCGGGCTGTTGAGCGGCCGGCGGGGGGCGCCGAAACTTTTGTTGCCGGACAGCTGTTCTATTTTTATAATAATGTATTTTTGTCAAACACACATAAGCATTTTTCAGCTATGAAACCACGTATTCTGATTATAACAATGATAGCCTTGGCTGTTGCGGCTACGGGCTGTGTCTCGAAAAAGAAGTATACGGCGCTCAAAGCGCAGTATGACGAACTGTCGCAGAATTATGGCTCGCAGCAGTTGGCTCTGACCGAAAAAAGCGCCAACTATACCTCTATCGAGCAGATGCTCAAGGATGCCCGCGCACAGAACGCCCAGTTGCGGCGCGACTATGCGGCGTTGCAGGAAACTCTTCGCGAGAGCATGAATCAGAACTCACAGGGCAATGTCAATATCGCCAAGCTGGTCGACGAAATCAACGCCTCCAACAAGTACATCAAAGAGCTTGTCGAAGCCAAGAGCAAGAGCGATTCGCTGAATCTGGTGCTCACCACCAACCTCACGCGTTCGCTGTCTGCCGATGACCTCAAGGATGTCAATATCAAGGTGCTGAAAGGTGTCGTCTACATCTCGCTCGCCGACAATATGCTATTCCGTTCGGGCAGCTACGAGATTTCGCCCAAGGCTATGGATATTCTTGGCAAGATTGCCAAAATCATCAAGGATTACAAGGACTATGGCGTTCTGGTCGAGGGCAACACGGACAATGTGCCTATTTCGCGTACAAATATTCGCAACAATTGGGATTTGTCCTGCCTGCGTGCGTCGTCAGTGGTCCAGGTACTGCAGAACGAGTTCGGTGTCGATGCCTCGCGTCTGACGGCCGGTGGCCGCGGCGAGTATAATACCATCGCCAGCAATGCCACGGCCGAAGGTCGCGCACTCAATCGTCGTACCGAAATTATCATCACGCCCAAGCTCGACCAGTTCCTCGACCTTATCGACCACGCTCCCGATTCGGACGAGTGACGCTCCTGTCTCGCACGCTTACAAAAAATTAGAAGGCCGCACTGGGTTTTCAGTGCGGCCTCCCGTGGATTTATGTAGTCCTGTGGAAATCAGCGGAGAAGGACTTTGGTGCCTGCGACGATGTAGAAGCCGCGGGCCAGGTCGTCGATGGCTGTCGTGCCGGCGCCGATGTGGCGGCGGACTACAGTACCGTCGAGACGGACGATGTCGATGGTGCGCTCGACTGCCGATTCGACATACAGCGCTGCGCCCTGTGCCCAGACTTTGAGCGCCGAGCCTCCGGCGACGATGCCTTCGATGCCCGAGTACAGTCCCGTGTAGCCGTTGGCGTTGTATATGCCGTTGTTGACGATGAGCACATTGTCGCCGGTCTGCAACTTGTCGCCGTTGTTGAAGATGACGTAGCACTTGGTCAGGTCCTGATCAGTGGCGATGAAGTAGTGCCAGTAACCCAGCGATGCGTCGTAGGTCATGGCTTTGCCGGGCCAACTGCCGATGAAGTCGTTGAGGCCGTTGCCGTAGACATAGATGTTGACGTTGTTCCAGTTGGAGTTGGAGTTGTCAAAGTAGATGTTATATCCGGTGGGGGCGGGAGCGTCGGAGTATGTGTAGGTGAAGGACTGCACGTTTTCGCCTTCGCTGTTGCTGACATAAGTCTTGACGGTGGTGGTGGCAGTCAGGACGATGGGAGCGGTGTAGAGCTTGGAAGCGGCGGTCGGAGTTGTACCGTCAAGGGTGTAGTGGATTTCGGTGGCGTTGACCGGGGTGAGGGTGACGGTGAGGGGCTTGTTGAAAGTTGTTCCTGATGCGGGGTTTGCTTTCACCGAGGGGCGTTTGGTGACGGCGATGTCGAGTTTGGTGGCGTTTGTGCCGCCGTCGTATTCGTAGTAGACATCGCTGTCGATGTTCTCGATGTCGCCGGTCTTGGCGCCGTTGCGGTTGAATATGATGTTGATTTCTTCGGCGTCGAACGAAGCGTAGTAGAATTCGGTGCCGTTGACCGATGTCTTGTCAGTGAGAGCTTTGCCGGGCCATTCGCCGTTGAGTTTGTTTTCTTTTCCGTCCCAGACATAGAGGTTGGTGCCGGAGATGTCGGTGTTGTTCTTGCCGGTGACATAGACGGTAATCATGGCGTTGGGGTCAACTTTTTTATAAGTGGCTTGGCCGGAGAAAGTAGCGTTGTCGGCGCCGGTTGCGCTCCAGGTGACGGTGACGCTTTGGCCGAATTCCATGTTTTGGCCGATGGTGAAGCTGACGCTCTTTCCGGGGGTAAGGGCAACCTGAGCGTTGTCGCCGACCTTATACCAGCCGGATACGGCGGCCTCGTTGAGTGCGGCGGTGACGTTGAGGGTTTCGGTCTTGAAAGAAGTTGCGCCGGGGGTGAGTTTTACTTCGGGATTGCCGACGACGTCGTCTGATGTATAGTAATGGGTTGTGCCGGGGTCGTCGAACTCGACGCTGCCGCCGTGCGATACGGGAGCTGTATCGTAGATGAATTTGCCGTCTTCGCCGACTTTGCCGCCTTTCCAGTCTTTGACCAGGACGCGGAGCTGGCCTTTGTTGGAGGGAGCATCGACAGTAATCGAGCCGCCGCCGTTGTAGGTCTTGCCGGTGACGATGTCGGTGTATGTGCCTGCGGGAACATTCGAGAATGTGGCGCCGCCGTTGAGGGCGACGAGAACGTAGCTGTCTTTGTAGGCGCGTTTGTATGCCCAGCCGCCGTTTGCCAGGCAGCCGTCCCATGTGTACTGGCCTTTGCGCAGTGCGGGCACTGCGGCGCGGATGAGGTTGAGGCGGCGTACGTGCTGTGCCAGGTCGGCGTCAAGGGTCTTGGCGACGTTGCCGCTGGCGGTGTATTGGCCGAAGTCCGAGGCCGATACAGTGCCTTCGAGATAGTTGCCGAAGTAAGCGCGGCCCGACTGCGAGCGCGGTGTCTTGTTGTTGACGCCGCCGACATCAATGGGACAGCCTTTCTTGAACTCTACTTCCGAGCCGTAATATATGCAGGGGATGCCGCGGAACGTGAACATGAGCGAGAGGTTCTCGGCCCACTGTTCGGTACCTCCGTTGAAACGTGTGCCGTCGTTGGGACCGGGGCAGTAGTCGTGCGAGTCGACGTATACGACGTTGTAGGTGGCGTCGTTGTAGTAGTCGTCCTGGCGTGCATAGCCTATGGCGCTCGACACGTTGCTGAAGTTGTAGTGCATGGGGAAGTCGATGACGTTGAGACCCGAAGCCTGCGAGTAGTCAGGCTCGTGCCACTGGCCGTTTACCATCCAAGCGTTGTTGCTGCGGGGTTTGTCCTGAGTGTCTTTTTCGCAGACGGCCATGGGGCCTACGGGGGTGTCGTGGCCTTCGGGCAGATTCTGCTGTGCCCACCATGCGGGGTCGCCGTTGAATTCGTCAAGAAGAGCCTCGTCCGATTCCCAGGTGTAGAAGTAGCTGGAGAGGTTGGGGTGGTCACGGTATACAACTGTTCCCGAGTAACGCTGGCAACATTCGCCGAACATGTAGAAGGGGCAGCCGTTGAGGCGTTTGTCCTTATATTTTTCGCCAAGAGCCAGGAACTGGGGTACGAACTGTTTGTTGAAGGTGAGCGGTGCGATATGGCCCGTGGTGTCGATGCGGAAGCCGTCGACGCCCATCTCGATGAACTTGCCGTAGCATTTGACTATGTATTCGGCTACGTAGTTGTTTTCGGTGTTGAGGTCTACACAGTCGCCGGCAATCTGACCCCACCAGCGGTTGGGATAGTCCCAGTTCCAGCCGGTGCCGTAGTGGTGATAGTAGTTGTTGGGCTCGTACTGCGGGTTTTTGAAATATTTCCAACGCTCTTTGTACTGTGCTTCGCCGCTCTGTTCAAAGTAGTTGGAGCTGAAGAGGGCGGGATTGGGAATGAGCGCGCCGGCGGGTGTGGCCTGGTTGCGGATATTCTGGTTGCGGGTGAAAAGCGGGTTCAGGTTTACTTCGCCGAAGTTGCTGGTGTGCTGGAGCACGATGTCAAGGACGATTTTCATGCCCTTGGCGTGGGCGGCGTCTATGAGGTCCTGGAATTTGACGTCTTTTTCGGCGCCCCATTCTTTGCGGCTTTCGTAGCGCAGGTCTACGCTGGTGAAGTCCATGGCGTGGTAGCCGTGGTAGTCCTCGCCCGAGGCGTTCTGCACGATAGGTGTTATCCAGATGGCTGTGAAGCCCAGTGCTTTGATGTAGTCAAGCTTGTCGATGAGGCCTTTGAAGTCGCCGCGCCAGTCGGGGTCGTTCTTCGAGACCTGAACGTCTTGTTTGTCCCACGACAGTACGTTGTTGGTGGGGTCGCCGTCATAGAAACGCGTCGTCATGGCAAAATAGATGGTTTCGTCGCGGAAATCATCGCGTGCTCCTACAAAGGTCTGTGCCTGTGCGCCCAGCGCACCTAACATGACAAGCCCTGAGAGTAGCAGTCTGGTAATTTTTCTCATGTTGTTTTGATTCGTTTTTAAGGTGAAGTAAGTATGTATGTGAAATGTAAGTCTATGATAATGACGGACTGCAAGATGTATTAGGCAGGCAAGCCTGCGCGGCAGTTACATGGTATGCGGCACTTTTGGCTCCGGGTTTTGGCCCGGGACGCTTGTTTTTCAGAAACGGAAGTCACGGAGACTTTCGCTCCCTATTGCCGACTGTGGCTTGTCAGTGTAATGTTGATAATGTCTACGTTCGATTGCTATAAGTCCGCCGCAAAGGTAGGCAATTTTTTTGTCTGTGCCAAATTTTGTTCTGAGTATTTTTGCCGGTTAACATTTTCGTTGCTAATTTTGCATTGTCGGCGGCATCGCCGCTATGAACTCATTTAACAATGGTAAGATTAATGAAGATTGCCATTGAGAAACAAATTTAAAGATTCATTGAGTTTCGTAAATAAGTTTGAACGAGTTCTATGGTTATGCTAAAAAACAAACACATAAAATGTAAATACATCATGGCATCGAAGGTCTATTTCACCAATCTGCGTACCAACGCCAACACCAATCTTCTGGACAAACTCGAACGTCTGTGCATACGCGCGGGCCTGCTGTCGTACGAACTCAAGGACCAGTTTGTGGCAATCAAACTGAGCTTCGGCGAGCCGGGCAACCTTGCATACGTGCGTCCCAACTTTGCCGGAAGGCTTGTCGAGTTGCTCAAGAAGCAAGGCGCGCGTCCCTATCTCACAGACTGCAACACCCTTTATTCGGGACGAGGTTCCAACGCCGTCGACCACATAGAGGGCGCTATGGAAAACGGCTTCAATCCTATTGTCGTCAAGGCACCGGTTATCATAGCCGACGGGGTCAAGGGTGTCGATGACCGCGAAATACCCCTCGACAACGCCGAATACTGCAAGGCGCCCAAAATCGGCGCCGCTCTGGCCGACGCCGACGTCATCATCTCGTTCACCCACTTCAAGGGCCACGAGCAGGCCGGGTTCGGCGGCACGCTCAAGAACCTTGGTATGGGCGGAGGCTCGGTGCGCGGCAAGCTCGAAATGCATGGCAACTCCAAGCCCGTCATCAACCGCGACAAGTGCATAGGCTGCGGCGTTTGCGTGCGCCACTGCGCCCACGACGCTTTGACGCTCGATGCCGATCACAAGGCCGTCATCAACTATGACAACTGCGTGGGTTGCGGCCAGTGCGTGGCCCTGTGCCAGCACGATGGCGCCGTACTTGCCGCCTGGGACACCTCCGAGAACCTCAACTGCAAAATCGCCGAATACACCGCCGCTGTCCTCAAGGACAAGCCCGCGTTCCATATCTCGTTTATCATGAATGTCTCGCCCGAGTGCGACTGCTGGGGGCATAACGACGCCGCTGTTGTTGCCGACCTCGGCATCCTGGCCTCGGCCGACCCTGTGGCTTTGGACCAGGCCTGCGTGGACATGGTCACCAACGCTCCGGCGCTCCCCACCGACAACGAGTTGCACGACGCTCACGAACACGAAGACCTTGCCGGCCAAGACAAATTCAAACTTCTGCACCCCGACACCGACTGGAGCGCCGGTTTGGCGCATGCCGAGAAAATTGGCATCGGCACCCGCGCTTACGAGCTTATCAACTGCGGCTGAAAATCCTGACAGGGCATCGACGGCTCGAAGTGCCTGTCAGTATCCTTTCTTAAAAAAACCAATCACACCACATGAACAATCTACTGATCGGAACTCTGCTTCAGGGCGGTAAGTATCGCCTTGTGCGGGGTATTATAGGACACGACCAAATTTTTTCAACGAAAAATATGTTAATAAATG
>OGOU01001728.1_pt1 | contig 16502 bp, 11 predicted proteins | sample 1552721 | NCBI WGS metagenome assembly OGOU01 (sample SAMEA2580176, study PRJEB22360) | human gut metagenome | biome: human gut; feature: human-associated habitat; material: faeces | place: Denmark | collected 2008/2010
GAGCAGATAGTTTGGTTTTAATTCAGAACTTTATTTCTCGAAAATCACTTTTTATAATACCTGCTGCCAAAAAATTCAGCCGACCTCCGAAGAGGTCGGCTGAGTTTGTAGTAATTAAACTATCGGAACTGCAATAGGTGCGTCAGGATTTTTATCAGGATTTTCTGTGTAGAATGTGAGGAATGCGCCGCTTTCAAGATTGGAATCATCAATTACAATCCAAAGCTCGTTATCTACAAATCCCTTATAGTCCTTAGTCTGGTTGCTGCCGTTGTCTGAAACAATTACATTGTAAGAACCGGCTTTCTTGTAAGTAAAATCGGTTACAAACCAACCGTCTTCGTCTTTTTCTGTAATTGTATCGCCCGGCCATTCGCCTGACTTAGTATAGTTATCTGAGTCATTACCACTTGTATCCGAACCCCAAATCCATAATGTAGGTTCCCATTTGAGGCTGCCGTTATGCTTAACATGAAGCTTAATATCCTTACTTGAAGTAGCATAGTAATAGTCAACGCTTACATCTACGCCATAAGGAATGTGACCATTTGCATTTACAGGCATTTTTTCACCATCAACAGCATAACCGATTGTGCGGTAGCTTTCTGTTGTGTACTCGTCACCTACTCTGCCTGAAATTGTTGTTGAAGGCGTAAGCTTCTTGAGTTCGCCGTTTTCGTCTGTGTAGTAATGGTTTACTGTAAGACTACCTGAAGAAACAGGTGCGCCTGAGAGATAAATCTGAAGAGCTGTAACGTCATTTACATCCTTCTTTGTGTCGTAGTTTACATCAACCTTAGCGAGTTTATCAGCATCAACGCTTGACGGATCACTGATAATTGTCTGCATCTTTGTCACATCAAGAACATCAACTGTGCCTTCACCTGTAAGGTCTGCATTGAGGAATGACTGTGGCACATAGTCTGTGTAGTAGTAAACTACTTCTGCAGGCTTTTCTGAATACTTGCCCTCAGTATTACCTGTTACTTTGCTAAGAACATAAGTGTCAGGAATACTTGTGTTTTCAGCTGTGATATAGCCTGTACCTACTGTACCCTGAATAACCTCAGGATCAACAAGGTTCTCGCCTGTCTTTTCGTGAACATATTTTACAGTTACCTGACCCATACCGTCATCAATAGCGAGCTTATTAAAGCTTGCCTTATCAACTGCAATTATGCTTGAAAGTGCAGGTACTGTGAACTCACAGCCGGTAACCTCGCCGAGGTTCTTTAAGCCGGCTGACTGACCGTTTGCAATGATAACCCATTCTGTGTCTTTGCAGGACTCATCTCTGAGCTTAACCGTAACCTCTTTTTTATCTGCGTTGTGGATTACAGCCATTGTTTGCCATTCATCAGCCTGATCATTCTTTACTGTGAAAGCAACCTGATTAGAGAATGCACTGCTCATTGACTGGTTGAGTGTGTATGATGATTTGTATGAATCATCCATTGCAGTGAATGGAGTGAAGTTCTCTCTGATTTTTAAGAGTCCCTTATAGTATGAAACAAGGTCCTGATACTCTACAATATTATTCCAATTAAGCTTGTTAATTTCAGGAGATGATTTATAGCTGTTTGTATCGCCGTGCTTTGAACGAGCCATTTCCTGACCTGCAAGCATAAATGAAATACCCTGTGAAGTATTGATGATTGACGCAGCAACCTTATTCATCTTAACGATATCCTCGTAACGCTCGCCAAAGTCGCCTGAAACAGTTGAAGCTACGAGCTGATCATATAATGTTGCGTTATCGTGGCAGTCAGCATATGTAACAGACTGTGAAGGAGCTTTAGCCATCCACTTGTTGTTGCCTACCGAGTTAGCAAAGATACCATAAGAAACGCCCTTTGCATCGGACTTTTTGCCCTGAACAAAGCCGGCGTTTGCAATGCTCATTGCGCCGCCCTTAACAGCGTCACGAACTGCATCATTGAAAATACCTATTCTGTCGCTGAGCTTTGAAGCATTGCTCTGAACTGCAGGAACAAAATCTGTTCCCTCACAGGTTTTTGACGGACGATATGAATCTCCGCCTGTCCAAGCCTCGCCCCACATTGCTACCTTTGTATCAACTTTGTCAAGAGAATCTCTGATCATATTCATTGTTTCAACATCCATAATACCCATAAGGTCATAACGGAAGCCGTCAATATGATATTCATTTACCCAGTAAAGACAGGACTGAATCATATAGTTACGGTACATAGCACGCTCTGATGCACACTCGTTGCCGCAGCCTGAAGCATCTGAGAAATCGCCTGTCTGGTTTAATCTGTAGTAATAGTTTGGAACTGTCTTCTGGAAGCAAGAATCGGTTGAATATGTATGGTTGTAAACAACATCCATTACAACGCTGATGCCTGCATCGTGAAGAGCCTTAATCATTTCCTTACACTCTTTGATTCTTACATTACCGTCATATGGGTTAGAAGAATAAGAGCCCTCAGGAACGTTGTAGTTCTGTGGGTCATAGCCCCAGTTAAACTGATCGTCTTCGCCCTTTTCATTTACAGAAGCGTAATCATAGAACGGATTGAGCTGTACTGTATTTACGCCCAGTTCCTTGAGGTAATCAATACAGGTTGAAATCTTGCCCTCACCGTTGAGAGTTGTGCCCTCCTCTGTGAAAGCAAGGTATTTGCCACGGTTCTTTTCAGATACACCGGAAGCAGGATCATAAGAGAAATCCTTGATGTGAAGTTCCCATACTGTGGTGTCTGTTACTTCATCCTGAAATACGTGAGTATCGTTTTCCCAGCCCTTTGGGTCTGTGCTGTCGAGATCAACAACCATTGAACGCTCGCCGTTTACACCGACTGCCTTGGAATAAACGTCCTGAGTTTCGTTAGTTGTTACAACACCTGTTGTTGCATTTGCAACCGTGATTGTGTAGGTGTAGTAAACATTTAAGTCGCCTGTAACGGCAGTGCTCCAAATACCGGTTTTTGCGTCAGCCTTAAGCTCATATGAGCCAAGATCCTTTGCGCCTTTCTCTGAATCCGAACCTGTAGCATAAAGGTTCACAGTGATTTTGGTAGCGGTTGGTGACCATACCTTAAATGTAGTTGACTTTGGCGAATATGTTGCACCAAGATCACTTCCATCATATCTGTACTTTGCATCAATATCTTCAAGCGCTTTTGTTGCTTCATTATCTAAAGCTATAGAACCGCCTGAAACCGGCTCAGCGTCAGTTGTAGCTGCCGATGCAGCAACCGCTGCGGTTGAACCGAGCATACAAAGTGCAAGAACAATAGAAACAAATTTCTTTGTAGTTCTCATAGATTTATTTCCTCCTTATAGTTTTTATAATCTATCCCCTAAGGGAATAACTACCATAGCTTATTCGTCAATATCCATTGATTCAGCAAACTTCTTTTTTCTCTTGCTGTTTGAATATACAACGCTCGCAACGCAGGCTGCAAGAATTACTCCTGCCGCTGCAAATATCCAGACTGCCACCGATTTCAGCGGGTCGGGTTCGTTTGTATATGAAAAAATAACATTGATTTCCGTTTTTCCAAAGCTGCCGTTAGCATTGGACGGAACAAACCTTAATGTCATATCCTCGTATTCTTTTTCAGAGGCGGAGTAATCTTCGCCCTCGGCACCTGTAAGAGTAATTTTATCAAGAACCTTGCCGCTGCCGTCCATATAGATAACATTCACCCGACATTCGTCCTTTGTTTTGTCATCATCGGCAAGCTTTGAATATTTAAAAATAACGTCAAAATCCTTGTCGGGAAGCACACCGGAAGCATTGCTCGGAAGCTCGTCAAGCACAAGCCTGTAATTTTCAATTCCCGGAATTTCAGGAGTGTAATACTCAACTCCCGTTCTGTTTTTGATTGAGTAAAAATCAATCAAGTCCTCTCCGCTTTCCGCATCAACAAAATGGAAATTAACCGTTGTGAATTTTCCTTCATATTTTTCTACATAGAGTTTTGCGTGAAGAACTCCGTCTGTGAAAAATCCCTCGGCGTCACCCTCTGTTTTTTTAACGTCATAGTTTAAGAAAAAGGCATTATCAGCGAGATTATAGGCTTTGCCGATTCCGCCTGTTATCGTCTGAGTAGAAATAAGCTCCTGTGTTTGGTTGTCGTAATAATTTGCAACAACCACTCCCTCTCTGATTGTAAGAGCGGCATTGTCAAAACCTGCCTTATCAGCCATTACAACGGCTGAATGAGCCTTAACCTCTACACTTCCGCTTGCCGTGCCCAGATTTCTAAGACCCGCCGTTTCGTTATCCGCAACGATTACCCATTCGCCGTCAACCTTAATAGTCTGAGCTTCGTCACCGCCGTTAAACAGAACGCAAACCTTGTTCCACTTGCCCTGCTCTGTATTTTCAAGGGTATAGCCGACAACAGTTTTTGGCAAATCAGAAAGATAATTGATTGCATTTGCACTCTTGTCCGTAGAATCCTTAAATGCAGCAAATTCCTCTCTTATCTGCATTAAGCCTCTGTAATACTCAACAATATCGCTGTATTTGTTAACATTGTTCCAGTCAAGCATATTTTCCTCACGGCTTGACGAGAACGAATTTTCGTCGCCGTCCTTGCTTCTTGCAAATTCCTCACCGGCATACATAAAGGGAATACCCTGAGATGTCATAACGATTGCAGCAGAAAGCTTGTTCATAGCTACTAAGTCCTCGTAGCGCTTTCTATACTCCGAATCTCTGCCGTAAACCGAATCAACAAGCTTGTCGTAAAGGCAGAGGTTATCATGGCAGGAAGCGTAGGTTACGCACTGTGAGGTGACATTTGCCCAACCGGAGGTATGGTTGGACTGACCGGAAACACCTGTTTTGAGGTCGGCTTTTCTGCTTCCCTCCTGAATAAATGCCTTATCGGTACCGCCCGTACTGCCCTTTATAGCGTCACGAATAGTATCGTCAAATGCACCTATTCGGCTGTCGAGCTGCTTTAAGTTGCTCTGGTTTGCCATCACCGTACCTTCATCGGCAGCAGTCGGCATATTCCAGGCTTCACCGTACATAATAATCTTCTTTCCGATTCCGTTATCGTAAAGATTATCAAGTGCAGCTCTTATCTGGTTAAGAGTTTCAACATCGTGAAGTCCCATAAGGTCAAAGCGGAAGCCGTCAATGTGGTATTCCTTTGCCCAATATGTCACTGAATCTATCATATACTTGCGGAACATTTTATGCTCTGAGGCTGTGTCGTTGCTGCAGCCAGAGCCGTTCGAGAATGTTCCGTCCTCGTTCATTCTGTAATAATAGTTGGGAACAGTATTCTGAAATACTGAATCGGTTGAATAGGTGTGGTTATAAACCACATCCATAATAACTCCGATTCCGGCATTGTGAAGTGCCTGAATCATCTGCTTGCACTCTTTAATGCGAACATTTCCGTCATAAGGATTTGTAGAATAAGAGCCCTCGGGACAATTATAGTTTACCGGGTCATAGCCCCAGTTATACTGCGACATAATATCCTTTGACTCGTCAACAGAACCAAAGTCATAGAAAGGCATAATCTGCACATACTTTATGCCAAGGCGCTTAAGATAATCAACACAGGTGGAAGTGCCGCCCTGAATGCCGTCTACGGTAGTTCCCTCCTCAGTGAATGCAAGGAACTTGCCCCTGTGCTCACTTGAAACACCGCTTGACTCGGAAGATGAAAAATCTGCAACCGAAACCTCCCACACGGAAGCCTCTGTTGGATTTGAAACAGTAACATGAACATCTCTGTCCCAGCCGTCAGGGTTTGTGCTGCCGAGATTTACCACCATACTGCGCTTGCCGTTTACTCCGCAGGCTTTTGCATAAACGTCACCTGTTTCCGTAACATTGTCGCCGTTCTTAACGCTGTAGGTATAATATTTGCCTGCAATATCACCGTCCACGGTAACACTCCACACGCCTGTCTTTTTGTCAAGCTCCATAGTTTTGGTGGCAATAGAGCCTGCTTCTCCCTCTTCGTCACTGCCGTGTTCATAAAGATTAAGCTTTACAGAGGAAGCCTTTGGTGCCCATACCTTAAAAGTCGTTGACTTTTCAGACCACACCGCACCGAGGTCATCGCCTGAATAAGAAGTTTTATCAAGCTCTGCTGCATATGTTTGATAGTTCACCTTTTTTTCCTCAACTTTCTTTTCTTCTGCGCTGAATGCCGATATGCACATACCTGTAATTATAATCGCTGTTAATGCTCCTGTAATTATTCTTTTTAACACCAATAAAAATGCCTCCTGACTCTGCGGCAATACTTTATAGAATTCTTGTCTGCTTATTAAGCCGCCATCAGAAACAAAATATTCAGTTTTAGTATTCGCCTAAAATTTCTCTGAAAAAGCAATACACAGTTTTTGAATAAAAATTTTATATTTTTTCACATATCATTTTAACATAATAAGCAATTCATTTTATATCTTTTAAAGAATTATATCACGAAACATAGGCTTTGGAATGTAGAATTTCAAGCTGTTTTATTGTGCAAATTGCTACTTATAGAACGTGATTTTTATGCATTTTTAAATTAAAGTCATAAACTATTTTACCTTCTAAAAAAGGTTATCCGTTATAGGAAAAATCGGATAACCTTTTAAAATAACAATTCCCGACAATTTCAGTACAATACAGTCATAACAAAGTTAAAAACCGTAGATAGCCGAACCTTTAAGCTGACTCTCAATTCTTAACAGCCTGTTGTACTTGCAAACACGGTCTGTTCTGCACGGTGCGCCTGTTTTTATCTGTCCTGCATTCACAGCAAGAGCAATATCCGCAATGGTAGTATCCTCGGTTTCTCCGCTTCTGTGAGAAATCACCGTTGTGTAACCTGCCTTTTGCGCCATATCTATAGCTTCAAAGGTTTCGGTAAGCGTACCTATCTGATTCATTTTGATTAAAATAGAATTTGCCGCTCCAATAGAAATACCCTTGCTGAGTCTTTCGGCGTTTGTAACAAAGAGATCGTCACCCACGAGCTGAATTTTACTTCCAAGACGTGCTGTAATCTCCTGCCAGCCCTCCCAATCATATTCCGACAACGGATCTTCAATAGAAATTATCGGATATTTTTTGCAAAGCTCCTCAAAGTATTTTATCAGTTCATTTGTTGTAAGCACGGCTTTTCTTTTCGGAAGATGATATGCTCCATCATTAAACCATTCTGAAGATGCCGCATCAATAGCTATTTTGATGTTATCAAGGCTGTAGCCCGCCTGCTTTACAGCCTGCATAATCAGCTCTATTGCCTCTTCGTCTGTCTCAAGGTTTGGCGCAAAGCCGCCCTCATCTCCCACAGAAGTTGCCATTCCCTTTGACGAAAGAATTTTTCCGAGCGTATGGTAAATCTCACAGCACTGCTTCAAACCCTCTGAAAAGGTTTCTGCTCCGACAGGCATAATCATAAATTCCTGAATATCAATATTATTTGCAGCGTGTGCTCCGCCGTTGAGAATATTCATCATAGGAACAGGCAGCTTTATTGAATAGACTCCCCCGAGATACCTGTAAAGCGGCAGTCCGAGTGACTTTGCCGCTGCTTTTGCAACTGCAACAGATACTGCAAGCACAGCGTTTGCTCCGAGATTTTTCTTATTTTTACTTCCGTCAGCCTCCAGAAGCTTTTTATCAATCATACATTGATCAAACGGTGACAATCCGCAAAGTTCAGGAGCAATTACCTTGCTGATATTTGCAACCGCCTTTTTTACGCCCTTGCCGTTGAATCTGTCGCCGCCGTCACGCAGTTCAACCGCCTCATATGCACCTGTAGAAGCACCCGACGGAACAGCGGCATTTGCAAATGTACCGTCTGAAAGTCCGACTGTTGCCTCTACCGTAGGATTTCCCCTTGAATCAATGATTTCTCTGCCGACTACAGAATTAATTGCTATCTTCATTTTATTACCTCCGAATATTATTTTGCCGTAACAGTCAAAAAATATTCAAATCAGTAGCACTACAAAAATACAAGCATATATTATTAAGGAAGTAAAGGAGGAATTAATTTGGATTTAGTTTACTACACCGTCAGACCGGGAAACACGCTGTTTGGAATTGCACAATTTTTCCAGACAACAATCAACGATATTTTAAAATACAATAACATTCCTGATGCAAACAGAATATATACGGGTCAGACTCTTGCAATTCCGGCAGGCACGGTTCAGCCGCCTAACACCCACGTTGTGCGCCCCGGAGAATCGCTGTGGTATATCTCAAAGATATACAATATGACAGTTGATGACTTAATGAGTAAAAACAATCTTGGAAACCCGAATGTACTGTATCCCGGTCAGATTTTAATTATATAATGTAGAAAATCTTTCAAAAACTGCATATGACATAAAAATGGCTTTCGCAATAACAGGAGAAAAAGTCAGGGGGGTATCACCTTCAAGTTCGTTGACAACTACGCCTCGGTTAGCTTTCACCAATGAGCTTGATATTCCCGTCATAACCAAAAATACAGTCATACACCTGCTTAGTATGACTGTATTTTTATTATTTCTTATCTTTATCAGATTTCTTTTTTATATGAATTTCGGGAAGTGCTAAGGTTTCATAGAGAATGCCTTCCTCTCTGTCATTGTCCTCTGTATCCTTTTGCCTGACCTTTCCCGTGTGAATTTCAGGAAAAGCAAGATTTTCGGTATCTACTGAATACTTATCTTTATCATTCATAATATAATTCCTCCAAAAATCTATATAAGATTGATAAAAAATGTGATTGTAAGACTGTTAATAAAATCAGCAAACAAACTGCCTACTATTGGGATAAGCAGATATGCTTTAACCGACATAGAATATCTTTCGCAAATTGCCTGCATATTTGCCATAGCGTTTGGGGTTGCTCCCATACCAAAACCGCAGGAACCGGCGGCAATAACCGCAGCGTCGTAATCTCTGCCTATTACATTGAAAACAACAAAATACGCAAACAAAATCATTAATACAACCTGACCTGCAAGCATAACTAAAAGCGGAAGTGCAAGGTCTGCAAGCTGCCAAAGCTTTAACGTAATCATTGCAATGCCGAGGAAAAGCGAAAGACATATGCCGCCAATATCGTTTATCTCACCCATATGAACAGTAATTTTTCCGCTGTACTCACTTATATTCCGCATTATAGCCGCAACAATCATTGCGCCTATATATATCGGAAAGGTCATACCCGTGAGTGAAAGAAGCTTTGAAACTATTGTGCCAAGTCCAATGGCGATTATGAGTTGAAATACCGCAGGCGCATACATAGAAAAATGCCTTTCGTGCTTTTCTTCCTCAGCAACAAGGGGTGCATCGTCCTCTGCTTTTATTGTTGCAAGCAGATTATGCTTTTTAATAAGTCTGTTGCCGATAGGCCCGCCTATAATAGAGCCTGCAATAAGTCCAAAGGTTGCCGCCGCAGTGCAGACAGTGGTTGCTCCGCTTATGCCGAAATCCTCGAGTACGGGACCAAACGCTCCTGCTGTGCCGTGACCTCCGACCATAGGAATAGAGCCTGTTGTCATACCTGTCATAGAATCAAGCCCAAGCAAATTTGCAAGTGCAACAGCAGTTACATTTTGAAGTAATATCAGCGCTATTACAACAAAAAGAAATATTATCAGGGGCTTTCCCCCACTTTTTAAAACCTTTATGTTTGCCTGAAATCCCACCGAAGTAAAGAAAAACACCATACACACTTCTTTTAAGGTATCATCAAAATCCACTATGAGTATTCCGGTTGAATAACAGATTAAAGTAAAAATTGCAAACAGCAAACCTCCTATTACAGGTGCAGGAATACAAAATTTTTCAAGAAATGAAATTTTCCTTTTAAGAAATTTACCCAACATCAGTACAACTACGGCTATCGAGATTGTCTGATACATATCAAGCGTAACGTTCAATATTTACATCTCCTCCGCAGTTATTTTGCTGTGTTTACTTCTATGCCGTTTTCGCTGTAGTATTGAGCCGCTCCTTTATGGAAAGGAATATCTACACCCTTTACGGCATTTTCCAATGTAATATCAAAATCAGCAGAAACCGACTCTCCAATCTTATCCGAATTATCAAAAATCAGCCTTGCAAGGCTTTTCACCTTATCGTCAGAAAGCTTGTTACTCACAATAAGTACGGACTTGACTGCGGCGGTATGAATTTCATCATTCTGTCCTTCATAAGTATTTTGAGGAATTTTACACTCAAAATAAGGGTATGAGGATTTAAGCTTATCAAAAGCGGCTTTGTCAATGCCGATAATCCTTATGCTGCACTGCTCTGAAAGCTTGCTGACTACATCCGCATTTATTCCGACAGTCCAGAACAAAGCGTCAATATCACCCGACACAAGCTGACTTACCGACTTTTCGTAATTCAAATTAACTGCAGTGTACATCTTTTCGTTCAAACCGTAGGCGGAGAGAATCTGTTTTGCATTGAGTGCAGAACCCGACTCGGCCTCACCTACGCTGACAGTTTTTCCGAGCAAATCGTCAACACTGTCAATGTCGGAATCCGTTCTCACGATAATGTGGCATACTTCGGTGTAGAGTGCGGCAAGAGCGGAATAGTCGTTATAAGCGGTTGAAAAAGAGTTTTCTCCATTGTAAGCGTCATTAATAATATCCGACTGTGCAATGGCGGCGTCAAGATACCCCTGTGAAAGCAGGCGAACATTCGCCGCCGAACCTGCGGTTGTTTTTACCTCAATTTTGAGTGAACCGTCAGCGGCGGCGAGTTGACTTAATGAGTCTGCCGTCCGGTGATAAACGCCGCCCTCTCCTGCTGCGCCGAATCTTATGACATCGTCATTTGCCGAACAACCGCACAGCATTGCGGTTGCGGCAACAAGCAAAATTGCAATTAATTTTTTCATTCGACCAACTCTTTCTTTGCAATATACATTTTCCGATTATTTATTATCTTAATCAAGGCGCAGTTCAACAACACTGCCTCCTGATTTTTCCTTTGTCACCACTATCTGCCTGTCAATCTCATTTCTCAGTTCTGAAACGTGAGAAATTATGCCCACAAGCCTGTTGCTTTGAGAAAGGGTTGAAAGAGCACGCATTGCCTGTCTTAAAGAGTCCTCGTCAAGCGAACCAAAGCCTTCGTCAACAAACATTGCTTCAAGTCTGATTCCGCCGGCAGATGCCTGAATTTCTTCAGAAAGTCCGAGCGCAAGCGATAAGGAAGCAATAAACGATTCTCCGCCCGAAAGACTCTTTACGCTGCGCTCAGTACCGTTGTAATGGTCAATAACATCAAGCTCAAGTCCGCTCTGTGCTCTGAGATTTTCGGCATTTTCTCTGCGCTTCAGGTCATATTTATTACCCGACATCTTCATAAGATGCATATTTGCACGTCTGATAATTTTATCAAAAAATGTCATCTGAATATAGGTTTCGAGCATAATTCTTTCTTTTCCCCTGCTGTTTCCGTTTGCAGTGTCGGAAAGTGACTTAATCCACATCCATTTTTCATCAAGAGCAGTAAGCTCGGCTGACTTTGCACGAATATTTTTGAGTACAGATTCATTTGTGGAAAGGCGGTGTTCAAGCTCGTTAGTCTGAGCAGCAATATTTGATTTTTGAGCAAGTAAGATGTTTTTCTCTGACATTTTCTCGGCTATGTCAACTTCCTCAGCATTTTCTAATAAATCCTTCAGCTGAGCAATTTTTGCCTTTAGCTCGGCTGTTGATTTTTCACAGGCGGTCAAATCTGTTTTAGACTTTTCAAGCGCAGCTTTATTTTTGCTTATCTCAGCTTCTATAGTCCGCTTTTCTGCTAAGGCTGATTTTTTGCTGTCGAATTTCAGCTTTTCCCGCAAGTTTGATTTAAGCTGATTTTGCTCGGATATAACAGCCTGTAATGATGAAATTTTAATATTCAGATCTGCGACAAGCTCGGCGGTCAGCCTGATTTTTTCTTCTGCATCCTCCGTCAGGCTTTCAAGCTCCTCCCTGCGTTGTATTTTCCTGTTTTCTTCTTCAATTTCAAGCTGTAATTTCCGACTTTTCTCTGAAATATCATCAAGTATTTCTCCCGACCTTTTAAAGGCATTTTCAATACTGCCGTCAGGCATAAGCTTTTGTATTTTATTTTCAGCCGCCTGCCTTGCATTAATGTAATTGCCCTTTGCCTCGCCTGCCTCAGCACTTGCTTCTGAGGCAAGCTGCTGAGCTTTTTGATTTGCTTTTTCTGCTTTTTTAACCTCTGCCTCAGAGGGAGCTTTTTCTGATTTTACAGCCTTGTGAGGGTGAGTGCACGAACCGCAAACGGGACAGGGCGCTCCCTCTGCAAGCATTTCAGCCATAATGCCTGCCTGCTCATTGTTAAAATCAAGACGCATTTGAGCAGCTTTTTTTGACTTTTCGGAGAAATTGTCAGCGGCAGAAAGGTAATTTTTTTGAGCCAGCTCCATAGCCTTTTTAAGATTATCAAGTGTGTTCAAATCCTTTTGCAAATCAATAATCTCATTTTTTGCAGAATTGAGCTTTTCAAGCTGTGAAGTTAGTTTTATTCTGTTTTCCAAGGAATTTTTAAGAGATGCAAGCTCATCCTGAAAAGCCTTTAATCTGTCCTTTTCCTGTAACAGTTTATCCATATTCTCCTCGCAGGATTTTTTGCTTAATGAAAGCTGAGTTGACAATTCCATTGTTTTTTTCTCCGCTTTGTCAAGCTCATCATAATCTGAAAACTGTGCCTCAATAAGCGACACTTGCTTTTCGAGCTGCTGCGTTAAAGGAACCTTTTTGTTTTCCTCATCTAATTTTTTATTAAGCTCAATCATCATTGGCTCAGTGGATTCAAGACTTTTCTGCGAAAAGCTGAGCTCTTTTCGTGCCTTTCCCTGCTCCTCAGCCCTTGAGATAACCGCTGTCAATAAATCAATCTTTTTTTCGCATTCTTCGGTCCGTTCTGCAATGGCTTTGGCGGCGGTTTTATCCTCGTAAATTAACTTGCTTAAAAGATCAACTACATCATCAGTGAGCATATCTCCGCTTTTAGCCTTGACTGTATCAAAAGAAAGAGCACTGTCCTCGTCACATAAAATTCCGCTTATATACTGCTCAACGCTTATTTTTGCGTTATCTCTGCTTCTGTTGATTTTTGAAAGCTCCTCTTTAATTCTATCTTGAAATATCTGATAAATATTAGTTTTAAAAATACCTCTGAATATCTCCTGTCTTTCCTTAGTATCAGCATTGAGCAGTCTTAGAAAATCTCCCTGAGCAATCATTGCAATTTGTGAAAACTGCTCCTTGTTCACACCGAGAATCTCAATTATCTTTTCTGTTACTCTTTTATTATTTGTTTCCACACTTCCGTCAGGCAATATCAATTCTGCGCCTGCGGGGCGTTTTGTACTACCCGAGCCTCTGCTTTTTTTGCGCATATACTCAGGGTTTCTTCTGACAATGTATTCCTTATCACCGTTTATAAAAGTCAGCTCAACCTCGGTTGGAGTAACCTCGTCTGCATATTTTGAGCGCAGCATTGAGACACTGCGGTTATTTGAACTCGCCTCTCCGTAAAGGGCAAATTTTATTGCATCAAAAATAGTGGTTTTGCCTGCGCCTGTATCGCCCGTAATCAAATACAAACCGTTTTTACCCAGCTTATCAAAATTGATTTCCTGCCTTTTGGCGTATGGTCCAAAGGCGGATACAACAAGCTTTGTCGGTCTCACTGCAACTCCTCCTTTATTTTTTCAAACAATTCTGCTGAAAAACTCAACTGCGCATCACTCATAGGCTGTCCGTTTTGCTTTTCGTAAAATTCAGCAAACAGCTCTATCTCAGACTTCTGCTCAATTTTTTCTGCCTGAGTAAAAGCCTGAGAATTTCTTGTGCGTGTGTTGTCATAGTCGAGCTTCATCATGTTGGGATAAACCGCGCGCAGTCTTTCTATGGCGTCGGGCACATCTTCTTCATCTGTAAGAATGATATGCATATAATCATAAGTGGCAGTGCTCTCATAATTTGATTTTAAAGTAAGCTCGCTGAATTTGCCCCTTATCTCACGCATATCAAGCCTCGGCTCAAGAGGGACAGTAGAAATTTCTATATTTCCCTTTTCCTGCATATCAACCACAGTGACAGACTTTATTTGATTTATTTCCGAAAAAGAATATTTAAGCGGAGTTCCGCAATAGCGCACAGTATCTCTGCCCATGCCTTGAGCACCGTGGATATGACCAAGGGCGACATAATCAAACGGCTCTAACGCACAAACATCAACATTATCCGTACCGCCGACCGATATAGCCTCCGAATCAGAGCGGATTGCACCGGTAACAAACTGATGAGTTATAAGAACATTTCTGTTCTGAGAATTTATTTTCATATGAGAAACAGCAGAAAAAACTGCGTCAGTATATGAAATTATTTCCTCGTCCTCAAAAAATCGGCGAACATTTGCAGGCTTTAAAAACGGAAGCATATAAAAGCTGACAATTCCAAATTCATCACCAAGCTCTACAGGTTCAACAACTCCGTTATAAACAGGCGACATATGTATTCCGCTTTTGTCCATAAGTCGAGAGCCAAAGGCAATTCGCTCAGGTGAGTCGTGATTACCGCTGATTACAAACACCTGCAAATTTCTCTTTGAAAGCCTGCACAGAAAATCATCGAAAAGCTGTACCGCTTCTGCCGGAGGAACTGATTTGTCATATACATCTCCTGCAATAATAACTGCCTGGGGATTCTGCTCATCAATTATGTTGATAATCTTCTTTAATATATATTTCTGATCTTCAAGCATTGAATATTCGTTTACACGCTTACCCAAGTGCAGATCAGACAAATGCACAAATTTCACGGAATCACCCTTTAATTTATATTTATCTTTATTGTATCATATATTAGTTCATTTTTAAAGTACTTGAAGAACCGATGTTTTCAACGATTTTTAATACACAGAGTTCTTTTAATATAAAAAACGTGAGAGATATAAAACATATACCTATATATTCTATTAAAATCCAATATGGATAGATTTAAAGTGACAATACAGCCGAATTATTTAGCGAATGGAAGGAATTTAAAATCCAATATGGATAGATTTAAAGCGATTGTCATATTCCAAAAGTTCTATTTATTATAATATTTAAAATCCAATATGGATAGATTTAAAGGAATGTATAATCAATATCAAGAAATTCCCATTTCATATTTAAAATCCAATATGGATAGATTTAAAGATGTCGGCGGTTGCGTGGTAGCACTTGTAACTGCCATTTAAAATCCAATATGGATAGATTTAAAGGCGCACAATCCGTCAGCAGGAAGTAGCAGAACAGCATTTAAAATCCAATATGGATAGATTTAAAGGGCGGAAAATATCAAACAGATTGATACTTTATTCGGATTTAAAATCCAATATGGATAGATTTAAAGTAAATCCATATTTATGTCCCTTTCGTGTGTATTGTATTTAAAATCCAATATGGATAGATTTAAAGGAAAGAATTAATGAGCGTGATATCATTACTCTTTTATTTAAAATCCAATATGGATAGATTTAAAGAGGTGGTAATAACTGCTGTGCAAGTTGCATTAATGTATTTAAAATCCAATATGGATAGATTTAAAGTTTTTACAGGCGCAATGTTTGTACTTGCGTTGATAAATTTAAAATCCAATATGGATAGATTTAAAGCCTCCTTGATTGAATTTTTTTGAATAGATTTTTTATATTTAAAATCCAATATGGATAGATTTAAAGACAGTTTGTGGAATTGGTTGTCTGGCATTGTTGATATTTAAAATCCAATATGGATAGATTTAAAGAAGTTATTATTCTTTCATTAATTTTCTTAATTCTATATTTAAAATCCAATATGGATAGATTTAAAGTTGGAATTGAAAATGATGTTTATTACGGAAGGACTATTTAAAATCCAATATGGATAGATTTAAAGCCTGCGTATGATTGAGTTTGCGGTCGGTCTTGCTTAATTTAAAATCCAATATGGATAGATTTAAAGTATTTGAGCAATCAGAATTTAAAATTCTGTGGTAGATTTAAAATCCAATATGGATAGATTTAAAGTTTGTTAAGTTGTATAAGAACTTTTTTCAATTTCTGATTTAAAATCCAATATGGATAGATTTAAAGCAAGGTCGGGCTAACTGACCCCCCACCCGTTGACAGATTTAAAATCCAATATGGATAGATTTAAAGAGCATATATTTTGTCTTTTGCTCGTTGCAACTGTTATTTAAAATCCAATATGGATAGATTTAAAGAATCTTCTACACAATCAATATTTGCGCATATATCTTATTTAAAATCCAATATGGATAGATTTAAAGTATTTTAAAACTTTACAATGATAAAACAGTTTTGAAATTTAAAATCCAATATGGATAGATTTAAAGAAAATCCCTAATTGCAATTAGTTCATATAATTTGTAATTTAAAATCCAATATGGATAGATTTAAAGATTCAAATTTTCAAAAAATGAAAGGAACTAAAATTAATTTAAAATCCAATATGGATAGATTTAAAGGAAAT
>OGOU01001730.1_pt1 | contig 16492 bp, 28 predicted proteins | sample 1552721 | NCBI WGS metagenome assembly OGOU01 (sample SAMEA2580176, study PRJEB22360) | human gut metagenome | biome: human gut; feature: human-associated habitat; material: faeces | place: Denmark | collected 2008/2010
GCCAAGGAAGCCGCCGCAACACGCGCCCTTGACGAGGAACGCCGCCGCAAGGAAGCCGAAGCTGCCGCCGCCAAGCAGGTAGCCTGGCAGGCCAATGAGGCCAACAACCTTTTCGGGGCCGCGCAGGCTGCTGTCCCCGTAGGCTATCAGCCCAAGACATCCGTCAAGCTGCGCATGGTCTGCGAGACTCCTGCCGCCGTCCTCGCCGCCCTCTCCTTGTGGTGGGGCAAAGAGGGCCGGTTCCTCCCCATGGATGACTTGCTCAAGACTTTCAAAAAGCAGATAACCTTCTGCGAGAAACTCGCCAACGACAAAGACCACCCCGAACTGGTTGAGGCTCCCGGCCTCCGCTATGAGGAAGAGGTAAAAGCAAAGTGACATGAACTTATCGATTTATCGCTTCACCCCTAAAAATAGCTAATCGTGAACAATCCCGATGCATACTACAATCGCAGTGAGGTCTCCAACTCTGACCTCACTGCATTGAAAGGACTCCTGCATCCTCGCCCATTGTTCGGTGACCGCGAGGCGGCTTTCCGCTTCGGGTCTATCGTGGATGCCATCATCACCGAACCCTCGCGCGTTGATTTCCTCCACGCCACTATTGACGGCGAAAAGGTCAGCGAGGATGAATGGCTTCACGCTCGCGAGATGAAACGCGCTCTCCACGCCGAGGCTCGCAGGGACCCATTCCTGCAAATGGTGCTCGACAAGGCCGACACTCAGCGCGTATCCGTCAACCCCTGCCAAACCTTTGAGAACGGCGGCTTTGAGTTCTCTCTGCCGACACGATGCAAATGGGACTGGTGGATTAACGCCGCTCACTTCGGCGGTGACCTCAAGACCACATCGGCCTCAACTCAAAAGGAATTCATGGACATGGTGGATTTCTTTGACTGGGATAGGTCGCGCGCCTGGTACATGGACATTGAACGCTCCAAGCAGGATTTCATCTACGCTATCAGCAAAAAGAACTGCAACGTATTCAAGCTATTCATCAGCCGCGATGATGCCGTGTACCTCCGTGGCAAGGACAAATATGACGAACTGGCATTCCAGTACTGGTGCTTCAATCTCTATTGACTATGGCTGAATTGACTCATATAGCAAGCGAGAGCAAAGCGGAACATGTTCCGGCCTTGCCGAGCGCCGCAAATGACGGAGCGAAGCTCAAACATAACCTCCGGGTTAATCCCTATCCCTACCAAGTTGACGGCATACTCGCCGGACTCCGTTGGAAGCGGATGCTCCTCGGGGACGAGCCGGGACTGGGCAAGACGCTCCAGTCTATCGGCGTGGTGGACTGCGCCAACGCCTATCCTTGCCTCGTTGTCTGCCCCTCGTCGTTGAAAATCAACTGGCAAAGGGAGTTTGAAAAGTTCACTGACAAACACGCCGTTGTCCTTGATAATTCCGTGGCCACGACATGGCCGTATCTGCTCCGCATGGGGATCCAGCAGGTGGCAATTGTCAACTACGAAAGCCTCCGAAAGTTCTTTGTGTGGGACATCAAGGGAAGCAAGGGCAACTGGCGGCTCAAAGATGTTGTGTTCAACCCCGACATTCAGTTGTTCAAATCAATCATCATTGACGAGTCGCACCGTGTCAAGGACCCCTCCGCTCAGCAGACAATCTTCACGCGCGGCATCGCCGAGGGCAAGGAGTGGCGCATACTGCTGTCGGGTACGCCGGTAGTCAACCGCCCTGCTGACCTCATCGCGCAGCTCTCGATCATGGGCCGTCTCGGAGAATTCGGTGGTCGCACTAAGTTCCTCGTCGACTACGGCGGCGGCGAACAGCAGAAGGGCCTGCGCGGAAAGCAGGAGGAGGACGAGCCGCGCAACCTTGAGCAACTCTCGGCCAAACTCTATGCAACCTGCATGGTACGCCGCGAAAAAGCCAAGGTGCTGACTCAACTCCCCGACAAGACACGCACTGACCTGTACGTTGACATCTCCAACCGCAATGAGTATGCAATGGCCGAGGAAGACCTCGCTCAGTACCTCCGCGAGTACACCGAGTGTGACGACATAGACATACGCCGCAAGATGCGCATGGAAGCACTCGTCAAGTTCATGACCTTGCGCTCGCTCTCTGCCAAAGGTAAGGTAAGGCAGGCGATTGATTTCACCAAGACTTTCCTTGCCAACGACAAGCCGCTTATTCTCTTCTGCTCCCTGCATGAGATTGTGGACGAGATTAAAAAGGCTTTCCCCGGAGCGGTCTCCGTTACTGGCCGCGACTCCATGCAGATGAAGCAGGCGGCGGTTGATGCTTTCCAGTCGGGCAATGCCAAATTGATTGTATGCTCTATCAAGGCCGCAGGCGTGGGGCTGACTCTAACAGCGTCCTCCAACGTGGCTTTCATCGAACTGCCGTGGACGTATGCCGATTGCTGTCAGTGCGAAGATAGAGCGCACCGCATAGGCCAAAAGGATAACGTCACCTGCTACTACCTGCTCGGTCAACGCACGATTGACCGTACCCTTTACCAAATCATCCACACAAAGAAATCTATCGCCAATCAGATAATGAACTCTGACGATGATATTCCCAAGGATGAGATGTATTTCAACGAACTTGCCAACCTATTCATGCAGAACTATGCCGGAGGTTAGCAACACCGATTTGCAGAAAGCCGTCTCCTACCTTGAGACCGCTGCAAGACTCTATGATGCCATCGGCGCAGCCAACTCCCAGTCGGCCAACTGCCGGGGCCACATGATAAGACAATTAGTAACCAAGTTAAAATCAAAACTCTTATCGTCACAACGTGACGCTTTGAACAATAATCTTTTAACAATCTCAAAGAATGACAAAAAATGATTTGGCAAGAGAGGTGTCGGTATCAGAGAAACTGCACCTTTCGACAGCAGTAAAGGCGGTGGACGGAATAATCCGTGTCATCAAGGAAGCACTCGCCAAGGGCGAGGAAGTAACCCTGCGCGGCTTCGGAACTCTCTCCGTGGTTCAGCGCGAGGAGCGCAACGCGGTTCACTTCAAGATCAAAGAGCCGATTGTCGTTCCTGCCCATCGCTCCGTGAAATTCAGAATCAGTAAAGAACTCAAAGAAACGCTCAACAACAATGAGACTCTATGAATGTGGCGTGCGGTTCGACAAGGTGATGGAGAACGGCACAATCAAGAAAGTGACCGAGATATATCTGGTCGATGCCTTGACTTTTACCGAGGCAGAAGCGCGTATCACGTCCGAAACCGCTCCCTATATCTCCGGCGATTTTGACGTTGTGACAATCAAGCGTACCAACTACTCGGAGATTGTCTATGATAGATTCAGCCTCAACTCCGAGGCTGATGCCCAGTATCAGAAACTCACTCGTGCCAACTCCCAGGCCTCAGATGTCGCCGACAAAGGTTCAAGGCAAAACTCAACTTCATCACGATTGATGAGAAGAGCGGACGCGAGAAGAAAACGACCTACCATTACATCATCAACGCAGGTTCGATCAACGCAGCTCATGACACACTGGTGTCCTACATGAAAGGAACGATGGCCGACTATGAGATTGCCACGCTTGACGAGACGCGCGTAATGGATGTGTATGTCTATTCTACTGACGGCTCTAAATCTCTCGCAGTAAAGGACGCCAATGTCAAGCAGACGGCGCGTGCCATTATTGACAAGATGTCAGAGTGTAATGTCGAGAGTGTCACAATGACCGCCACTGACGGCAAGACCGTCCACTCTGCCACTATAGACATTCCCCAAAAGGACAACAAGCCTAAACCGAATGATAATGGCTAAATATCCTTTTACTGCTCGCAACAAGTATCACGCCAAGAAAACCGGCGGTTACGACTCCCTCAAAGAGCATGACCGAGCCGCCCAACTGAAGCTGATGCAACGCGCCGGTCTTATTTCTAACCTCCGTGAGCAAGTCCCCTTCGTCCTCATACCTGCTCAGCGTGGTGCTGACGGCAAAGTCGTGGAACGAGAGTGCAAGTACATCGCCGACTTTGTCTACACCGACAACGAGACCGGCAAGACCGTGGTTGAGGATACCAAGGGCTTCCGTACTAAGGAGTACATCATCAAGCGCAAACTTATGCTCTCGGTGCATGGCATTCAAATCAAGGAAATATAACAATCCATTTCGGCGACTTCTGCGTGGGTCATGCACCAGTGGTTGGTCATGGGACGCAGGAGTGCCGAATTTATAACGAGATAAAATAATGGACCCAAGAGAATATTTCACCTTTTACCGCAGCTTCTATGAGGCGATAACGGATTTACCGAACGACATCAAGTTGGAGGTACTGACGGCCATAGCTGAGTATGGTCTGTACGGAGTGCCGCCCAAGGACATGAAGCCGTTCACAAAATCTATCTTCACTCTCATAAAGCCGAACATGGACGCCAACCTCGCACGGTTTGAAAGCGGCAAGAAAGGCGGTCGTCCAAAAGGCACAAAGAACAAAAAGACCGAGTCTGCCTATTCCCTGACCTTTGAGGAGGAAATTAAACGGATGTCAGCCGATAAAGCGTGGATTGAGGAAATATGCCATGACTTCTCCGTGGCCGCTGACGATGTTCGCCGTTGGCTGGCCAATGATTTCCTCAACAACTGCAAATCTACCAAGCGCGGAGGACGCAAGCATGACAGCTACGAAGATGCGCAAAGTCATTTCCGATACTGGATGGACAAATGCCGCACTCCTGCGCCTGCACCAACCCCGGCTCCACAAGATGAGCCTCCCTTCCCCGACAATTCCGATTACACCTACAATGGTGGCTTCGGTTCTATGGATGTGTAATTCTAAAAAACATGTCAGACAAAATAATTTTTCAAGCAAACTATCCCTCGTGCCTCGCTGATGCTCTGCGCGACTTCAACGTCAAGCCCTCGGGCAACATCTTATGGGACCGGGCTATCCTTGCCAAGTGCAAGGCTGAGCAGGTGAGCCTCGCAGGCAACATGGCAACCTTCAGTGCCCTCGTGCAGAAAGCTACCGCCGCCATGGAGGCCGCGCAGAAAGAAAGCGCTAAACTGGAGAACGACGACATCTTCCGCGCACATCAGCAGTTCCTGCTTTGGGTCGCAAACGAAATCGTTCTCAAGCCTCAACGCCGCGAGTTCATCATTGACGATAACAACCGCAAGGAGTTGCGCTTCATGCTCTACTACTTTAATGGTTGTCCCTTATGTGAGGATGTCTTTCCGGGTCGCGGCTACAAGATGCACAAGCCCCTGCTCATTCAAGGCGGCGTAGGTGTCGGCAAGACTCTGCTGATGCAAATCTTCTCGGAGTACTTGCGGCGCATCGGCTCGCCTAACTTCTTCTACAACCTCTCGGTCACACAGATGGTCAACTACTACACAATCCACAACAACCTTGACCGCTACACCTATTACGAGGAGGAAAGCCGGGGATTCCGGTGCCGGCCTGTCAACGTCTGCCTGAACGATGTCGGTGTCAATGACGACAAAAAGTTCTACGGCATGAGCGTGGGCCTGCTGACAGATGAGTTCCTACACGCTCGCAACGAAATATGGACGCACTACCAAAAGTGCGCTCACCTCACTACCAACCTTGATGACAAGCGTCTCAAGGAACGGTTCAACCGCAATGACGGCTATGGCCGTCTTGTCGACCGCTTCAAAACTTATAACATCATTCCACTTGGTGGCAATAGCCGCCGCTGAAAAATCAAAATAATCATGCAAAAAACAATCAACCGTCTGCACAGACTTCTCCTTGCCGATGCCAATCAAGGCAATGGCACCCTCGGCGCTCTCGTCATCGTCGGCACGGCATCCGCTCCCGACCACGGCAAGGTAACATCTTTCTCCGGCGGCAATTTCGAGCCTATCGTCATTGGTCTTGTCAAGGAGATGAAGCGGGACCACGGAATCCTCGCCTGCGTCCGAATGGCGCTCTCCATAGTCGATAACCCGGAAAATCAGGACTGGAATGAATGACGAAACTCTGAATTATTCCATCCGCATTAGAAACGAAATTGACATTGTGGAAAAGATGTTGGACCGCATAGAGAAAAAAGATGCGGTGGTGGAAATCACCTTCTCTAACGGCAATTATGGCTGCTGCTCATGTAAAAGCGATTATCTCTCTGATGAGGAGGTGACAGCGATAAAAGCCAACATCACTAAACAAATCCGTCTGCGGGCATATGCCCGTCTCGCTGAACTTCAAAAAGAATTCGATAACCTGTAAACCTTATGAACGACAAGAACATAATTGTTGACCCCGAAACGCCTTACGGCAAACCGGCAACACAATGCCGCCCGAAGATGAGCGGCAAAGAGTTTGACGAAACAATCTCACTCGCCATTAAAACCTACGGCAAAGAGTCACAGACTAAAATGTTGTTTGAGGAAATGTCCGAATTGCAGAATGCCCTCTGCAAACTTGCCCGTGGTCGCGGAACTGCTGACCATGTCTGCGAAGAAATTGCCGATGTCATGATTATGTGTTTCCAGATGGCACAATTCTATGGCATGGCAAGAGTCGAACAATGGGCGCAGTTCAAGATGAACCGCCTCAAAAAACGCCTGACAGAAACGGCAACATCCACAACCACCCCCTCGCCTCTAAAAGACAAATAAGATGAGTTTTTGCGCATACGATACCTCAGCCGTCACTGACTTGTTTATGACGCGCAGACCGAGAGTTTCAATGAAATTCTCCGACAAAATCCCAAAGGCGGTTGACAGCCGACAGTTAAGAGAGTTTTCAATCAAGGGTCATAAGATTATGGCTTATTCACGCAAGGATGCCATAACGCGGCTCAAACACCAAAAGAAGATATGATGAAATCAAACATAGCGACTTATCGTTTTCAGTCCGCGCGGCTTTTATCCGCAGGGGTGAAGCCCGAGACGGCGGATATGTATTGGGATAACTACAATACAATATGGGCGGCAGCTTTTAAGGATTGTGCGCGTAAAAGTGAAAATGGATTTGCTCCTGCCTGGTCGCTCTCCGCGCTTCTCACAAAGGTTTTGCCAAGTGAAATATCCCGTGATGCCACTGGTTATGGATTAAAGATTTTTTGCAAGGATGATATGCAAAACGGTATAGCGTGGGAAATCTTTTATACAGATGATATGTTCGTCTCTGCATCCGACCCCATTGAAGCTTGTGTGCGCATGGTAGAGAAATTACATGCCAACGGCCATCCACTTAATCAGACAGAGGTATGACGAGAGAAGAAGCGATAAAGAACATGTCCATAGCCACCGGAGAGCCGGAGGACATTGTGGAACGTAGAGCAAACGCTGTCTATGAGATACCCGTATTGCCAATCGTGAACTATTATGATGGCCTCCCTAAAAGGTCTTACGATGAACCTAAACGCAAGGCATGGGTCTCTCCCTACGCCAAGTTTGACAAAATAAGGAAAAGAAAATACTAATACAAATCAGAGTAATATGAAAAAGAAATTTGAAGAAGCGATGCTCCGGGCATGGAATCAGCATCATATAAACGAACCGATGTCAAAGGAATTTACACAAGGCTTTATTGCCGGAGGCGCAGCAGCCGAGGACTTAAATTGGTATGACGCAAGAGAACTGCGTCCTAACCACATGCAGATATGTTACTGCTATGACAAGTTCATGGGTGGTGGCAGGGTTTATGTGTACGATGATATTTCAAAGTATTGGTGTACGCCAAACACGACCGAGCATGACCCTGACGGAGATAACCATGTGAGCGACTACGGGGATTTCCGTATCACGCATTGGCGACCGAACTATCAAGGAAAACCAATAAGCGAATGAAAATGAAAAAGAAATACCGCAGAGCCGTGTGCAACACGATAATCGGTGTAATCTGTTTAATTTTCGCGCCTATTTTATTGATGGGAGGTATGGGCATAATAGCAGGATGGGTGTTCGAAAAAATTGCTATACCTATGGTTAATTGGTTTAATAAAAAACTCCGAGTATATGACACAGACCCCGAATAAACAGAAAAGATTCAACATCGGCACTGTTAGAGTGTTGATGGAAGCAAACGGATACGCTAAAGGTTTCGTATTAAAACGTGAGCCAACTACCCGTGAAGCAATGTATATTCTCTCGAATATATTAGGATTTGCCGTTGATGATTATAAAGATTGGTTTGACGACAAGGAAGAACGCCAAGATTTCCGCAAAGATTGTCAGACAGCCCTCACAAAATACCTGAAAGGCGAATGTGATTATCCTCATCTTTGTAACGAAACGCAATGCTATGACGAAGATGAGATAGGTTTTCCTCTTGTTTTTGCTTTCCCCTTAGCAACATATCTACAAAAGAAAGGAATAATATGACCCCGACTGAACAGCGACCGAGCGAGTGCAAGCACTGTCTCGGCGAGACATATTGCTTTATCCATGACAGCGAATTATTGACAATGGACTTATGTGAACTGATAGGAGGCAAAAAGCATTGCCCCGACTACCAACCCAAAGAGAAGAAAGAGAATGACAGCAGAACAACTGAAAAAGATTGAAGCTGAACTTCAACGGCGAGGCTATAAGAAGTGGACTACGGCTTTGACTTCCTCGGAGGATTGGGCGTGGTTCAAGACTTTTGGCAAGAAGCAGGATGATGATATTGACGGCTATCAGATTGCCTTCCGTGTGTGGGATTACTCGAAATATCCGGGTTGTCCTAAAGAACATCCCTATGGTTTTGACTTCTGGACTTCGGCAATAGGCATAGACAGCCGTATGGACTTCACCTCCAACTGGGAGCCTATCTGTGACATCGCCACATTCGAGCAAATGGCCGAAGAGTTTCATCAACTGACAAAGAAATATTTACAAGATAATGGAAACAACTGATTACGTTGACTACCCGACTGCGGTAGCGTTGAAGGAGTGCGGCTTCGATGAGCCGTGCAATTATGGCTACTCTGTAAAGACTCGATTAGAGCCTGAATTATCCTTTGGCAGTCCAAAAATAGTGCATAGCAAAACTCCTAAGAACTTTAATGATAACCGTAAAGGGATAGAGAAAGGGCAACAATTTTGTTCTGCTGTTCCCTTATGGCAGGCCCAGAAGTGGCTGCGGGGAAAAAAGGGAATTGCAATCAACGTGATAGCCCATGACGGAGGCGCATACGACTACGATATAGTGTTTCTCCCCAATGCTGTTGACTGCGATTATCCGATTGACCGCGCCACATTCAGCAGGACTTACGAGGAAGCGTTGAGCGAGGGCATAGCTTCCGCCCTTGACCTGCTTGCCGGAAAGGAGGGCGAGTTATGGTATTCTGCCGATATAGTTACAACAAAAGGCTTCGATGAACTTGTGGATGGTGGATTTGACTACTTGGGATATAAAGCCGCTCTATCCGCAGGACTTAATGCCGCCCTTGACCTGCCTGCCGGAAAGGAGGGAGAATAATGCCTAAACTCACAAATAAATGCGCCATTTGTGGCAGACCGATACTTAAAAGCATGACAATCTGTGAAAAAATGCGCATCCGATAAAGAGGCGCGGCAACGCGAGATTGACAGCCAGATGGAAGTCTACAATGTCCGTCTGCAATCAGCTTTCCTTTGGGAAAAGCGAAGATACGAGATAGCCAAGGACTGCTATTGTCGGATGATAGACGAGTCCCGGCATGAGCTAGGGCTAAAGCAACTTGCCGCAACAGCCGTAAAACAAGCTGACATCTTGATTAAAGCACTGAAAGGAGGCACCGATGCAGACTGAAATCAACGGGATAATCCTCAATGGGCGCGTATATGAGGTAAGCGAGGGCGGTTGCATTAGATGCTCATTTTATGAAGCAGCGGCGCCATATTGTGACTATCAAGCAATTTGCGCCATAATGCCTTATCCCAACCCCGAAAAGGACAATTGCTTCCGCTACTCGCCCGAACTCACTGAATTATTGGCGAAGCCACTTTGTACCGCTGAAAAATCAACAACCACAAAGAAACTGAATAAGAAATGAGCAAATACAAATCAACCCTCACAACTCCCGATGAATTATTCATCAAATCGCGGAAGCTCTATCAAGAGCTGTTTAACAAGCAATCAGCTTACGACCGCACCCTCGGAGCATTGGGCGACTGTATCTGCTCTATTCGTGAGTCTTCGATATACCTCAACCAATATGGCGACGATATATCCCCGCGCCTTGAACGAGCCATGAAGAAACGCATTAAAGCGCAAAAAGATTTGGCTATCGAATATTACCGACAACTCTTAGAAGAAAGTAACCAATGAAAGAAACTGACACCGTGACCCTCACCGGATGGGTCGCAAGAGACAAAGACGGCTCCCTATGCATTTACGAGAAATCCCCACATAGAAGCGAGTTTGAGGACTGTTGGCGCCCTTTGTCATGTCTACTCGTAATGCCCACAGATTCTTTCCCCTCCCTCACATGGGAGGACGAGCCAAAAAAAAGTTAAAATTACAATCAAAATGGAATAATATGCGATACCTAATCGAAATAGACGACCTTGAAAGCTCATTATCGGAACGCGAAATCGAGAAAGCCGTTGACGATATGCTGTTGGATATATCCGACAACTATGGCAACGAACAGATATACATTAGTGAAAACGAGGATGATTGACTATGACCGACAAAGAGATTGAAAAGGCGGCGGAAAAATACGCAGTGCAAAAGACCGAGACGTTCATATCACCAACTTTTGCCGACCTAAGACATCGCAGAGTGGTCGAACGTTTCGACTCATACGACATTGAGCAAGCCTATGAGGACGGCGCAAAAGCCGCACTCGCTTCGCAGTGGGTGTCCGTCGAGGACAGACTGCCGGAAAAATCACAAAGGATATTCATTCGTGAAGAACTTGATGATTGGGCTACAAAGGCAAGAGTGATACTTTTCGATTCAATCCTATATGAAGAATATGCCGACCATATCATAGGATTTGAAAACTCAATCCGCACCCATGAGCAATCCCATAAGGGTGAGAAATTAAAAGTCACCCACTGGATGCCAATACCCAAATTGCCGGAAGTATGAATGTACTATCCCTTTTCGATGGCATGTCGTGCGGACAAATAGCCCTGCGTGAACTCGGAATAAAAGTTGACCGCTACTATGCTTCCGAAATAAACAAGTTTGCAATCAAGCAGACGCAGCTCAACTTTCCCGACACGATACAGCTCGGCGATGTGCGCGGCGTCCATGCAAAGGATTTGCCGAAGATTGATTTGCTTATCGGTGGCTCTCCCTGCCAGGGATTCAGTTTTGCCGGAAAGCAACTCAACTTCAGCGATCCGCGCTCGGCCTTGTTCTTTGAATTTGTCCGCATACTGCGTGAGTGCCGCGAAATCAACCCCGATGTCAAGTTCCTGCTTGAAAACGTCCGCATGAAGCGTGAGTATGAGCAGGTGATAAGCGACGCACTCGGCATAAAGCCCGTGATGATAAACTCCGCGCTTGTATCGGCACAGAATCGCGTCCGGCTCTATTGGAGCAACATACGCACCGCGCCCGACGGTCTGTTTGAAATCAAGACCGACATTCCGCACCCGATAGACCGTGGACTGTTTCTGCGCGATATTCTGGAAGATGAAGTTGATGAGAAATACAATGTTTCCGAAAGGACATTACGTAACATGGGAATCCACGCGGAACGCCAGAAAACTAAAGGCAACGGCTTCGCAGCCGACATTCGGCGTCCCGACCAGAAAGGATGTTCCTTGCGATGCAATGGGGATTTGATGTGCAATGTTGTCGCTATAGCAGACCGCAAAGGTCAGTTAAAACCCAATCAGGACAAGGCATCGTGCCTTACGGTCGGAGGGCATGGCGCGGGCAATCATTCCGATATGGATATATTGATTATACAGCGTCCGCGCGGCAACAACAAAGGCGGCACTTTCGCCGACAAGTCGCCGACACTATCCACCAATGCCTGGGAACATAACAACATCCTCTGTATTTCCTCAAATCAAGCCCACGCCACCGTATCGGTCAATAAAAGCACTCCGCTTGTGGCGGCTATGGGAATGGGCGGCGGTCATGTGCCTATGGTTGTCAAACGTGAGGTCAAGCAGATAAATCCATGTACGGAGAGCAACAACAAACAGCCCTATCAACAGAACCGCGTATATAGCGCCGACGGCATTATGCCATCGCTATGTTCGGCTCACTCAGGTCACGCGCCTCTTGTGGCTTGCGATGAGATTGTCCGACGCATAACCCCGACCGAGGCGGCGCGGTTACAGACAATTCCCGAATGGTACAGATGGGAATGTTCGGCCACGCAGCAATACACTATGCTCGGCAACGGTTGGACGGTCGAGGTTATCAAGCACATTTTTTCTTTCATAAATATGCGGGCAATATGAATACAGAGATTACAATCGACAACTTCGACATCATAAAGTCGCTGACGACATTCCTTATTAAAGTGTCCCTCACGCGTGAGGCGCAAAAAGAGTACTTCCGAACCGGTCGCATGATGCCTTGCGCAAATCTAAGGCTCTGGAGTCCGAAACTGACTGTGAAATTTCCGCTTATATAAACCGGCAGGCAACTCAATCGTAGTCTCATGTCTGTATCATATTTTCAAACAAATTTTCATCTCTCCCCGCGTACACAAGTCTACCGCCGTGCAGCTTACGCTTTTCTAAACTTAAAACAGCCTCTCAAACCAATCTAACTATCTTTGCATCATGTCTTACTTATTGGATCATACACGCCGCCCCGACATATCTTTCTGCCGCAATGGAGAAATCCGAATTACGGCGAGGGTGGTACGTATTCTTGACCTGCATCCGGGTGACTCCGTGAATATAGACCACGTTGGCCCCGAATACTACCTCTACAAGGCTGAGACCGCTGACACGTTCGGCGGCTTCCATGCCCGTTGCCGTCCTACCAAGGAGGGTTCGCGCAACTTCATCGCCCATTCCTCCCGGTTGGTTGCGGCTCTCTTTGCGAGCGCACAGGTTAAGACCGACAAGGTTTCTTACTTTGTCGTTAAACCATGCGAGTGCGCAGGCATTGTGTGTGTTCCTATCATAACTCGCCGTCCGCTATGAAACAAGATGTTCCTTACTCCGGCTTTTCTGCCTCTCCCCTCGACTATGAATGTCCCGACGGTCAACTCGCCTATTCCCTCGGCCTTATTAACGAGGACGGCGGCCTAAAAGCTTTTCTTTCCCCGGACAATCTCTTATCTGTCCATCCCGGGCATGAAATTCTTATTATTCATACCGTCGCTAATCAGAAAAACCTCATCATTCTCTCTGGCCAACGTGACGGCGCCTTTTATCTCCATTGGATTAAATTGGACTCAAGCTTCGATTCTACCGAAGATGCCGCTCGTATCCTCTCCCCGCTGCCTTTCAACAAGTTCCTCTCTATCGCTATTGTCGGTAATACTCTCGCCCTCGCTACTTCCTCCGGACTTTTTTATATCCTTTGGAAGGATACCGATTACAAATATCTCGGCAATAAACCGCCTTTCATACCCATACGTTTCGGACCTTACCTGGCCGGCACTTTAAATGATTCCTCTACTACTGCTTATCCCGATGTTCCCGATTGGACTTATGCTCATTATGCTTCGAGCAATGGTTCGGGTAGTAATAGACGCGGCTCTTGGCAACCTGAAGATGCCGCTTTCTGGGAGAATGTCTCTAATGGCGCGTTGGGACTCCTTTTGAAAAATATCAACAAAAGCGTCCTTAAAGAAGGATACCTTTATCAGCCTTTCTTCATCCGCTACGCTTATCGCCTTTATGACGGCTCTTACACCTTGCATTCCGCTCCGATTCTTATGCTGGCCAATCCTCTTCGGCCTATCATCTATATTGACTGTGCCAAAAACGTCTCTGATGATGCTCTTTCTATTACTTGTACTCTCGATGTCCCTTTCTTCGGTATCGCCCATCAAATCTTAGGTGATATCGACGGCCTCAAGGACTGGTCCGATATTGTCCGCGGTGTTGACATTTTTATCACCTCTCCTATCTATACATTCAAGCAGGATGAATCTATAATCCTCCCTACCGGACTCATATATTATTTGGAAGGCAGCCGATTCCTTGGAAGCACCGACTTCCGTGGCCGTGACAATTATTCCTCTACCGCAGGTTCTGATTCCTCCTCTAAATTTTTTATCGGTCATTATGCCAATTCTATCGACGGCTCTTATACCGACCATTTCAAAACTATTTCTTCCGATGACCCTAAAAGGTCTGTTTGTGACCTCCCTAATAACGACTCTTTCTCCGACCGAATCCAAACCGAATCTTTGTTCTACAAGATTGCCTCTCTCGACATTGACAACATCGCTGCCATGAATAAAATGGAGCGTCTGCCCCTTATCAAAACCGACCTCGCCAATATCCACACCCTCCCTCGCCTCGACGATGATTACAATAGCCATGCGCTCCTTGCCCCGGGAGCTCTCCATTCTTACAATCAGCGCCTTTTGCTCACCGACATCACGGTCTCTCCTCCTCCGCCATTCCCTATGATTGCTTATGCCGGCGCCGCCGACTCTTCTTCCCCTCTCTCTCATTCGGCTTCCGATGTCATCAGGGTATTCACTCGCGTCAACGGTACCCCCTGCGTCAGTCAATACTCCACGCCCGCCGGTGCTGATAATAACGCTCACCTCGCCCGATTCCCTTATTCCGATTCTTTTCCACGTTATATATTCCACCCCGACAACCTGGCTTACAAAATGGAAATTTCTACCGCCGACGGCAAGTTCTATTCCTTGCCGCTCAAACAGCATCCTTTCCTCAACGGCGCTTTTTGGTTTGGCGGATTGGGCGAAAAACCGAACAATATCTTCAACGACAAAGACAATACCACTGTTACTTCCGTCCCTGTACCCAACAAAGTCTACATCTCCGAAATTAACCAGCCTTTTGTTTTCCCTGCCTCTAATATCGTTTCTATTGGCGTGGGACATATCTATATGCTTTCTTCCGCCGCTAAGGCGCTCTCTCAAGGGCAGTTCGGACAGTTCCCTCTTTATGCTTTTACAGACCAAGGCATTTGGGCTTTGGAAGTTTCTTCCAAAGGTATTATCTCCGCTCGTCAGCCTATCACTCGCGATGTCGTTCTCACCGACGATAATGGACGTGTTAACTCTATTACTCAGATTGACTCTGCTGTCTTATTCGCTACCTCTCGCGGCATAATGCTTATCTCCGGCTCTCAGACTCAATGCATCTCCGATTCCCTATATTCCGATTTCCCCTTCGACGTCCGCTATCCCCCGGGTTTTATAAAACTCCATGGCCTTATTCATGACCACCCCGACTCTTGTCTCCCGATTGTTCCTTTTTCCCACTTCCTTAAGGACTGCCGTATGATTTACGACTACACTCATCAACGTATTATTGTATTCAACAGATATTTCTCTTATGCTTACGTCTTTTCTTTGAAGTCTCGTCTTTGGGGCCTCTTGCACTCTGACATCGCTTATAATGTCAATTCTTACCCCGACGCTTTTGCTGTTACTTCCGATGGCCAACTCGTTAATTTCTCTTCCGACAGTGGCCCCGCTCATCCCGCTCTCTTCCTCACGCGCCCCCTCAAACTCGGCGACGGAAACATTCACAAGACTGTTGACAACATCATTCAGCGCGGCAATTTTGCACGGGGCCATGTGTCAACGGTCCTTTACGGCTCGCGCGACCTCATAAACTGGCATCTCGTTTGGTCAAGCAAAGACCACTACCTGCGCGGTTTCCATGGTACACCCTACAAGTATTTCCGTATCGCCGGCGTGGCTAACCTCGATGCCAACGAAAACATAATAGGTGCATCGGTGCAGTTCTCTCCGCGCCTCACCAACCAACCGCGTTAATAATAAGTAGAAGGATTACTCATAATGTTGGAAGAGCCGCCATGCGTGATGCACAGCGGCTCTTCATTTTTTCGGGTCCCAGGGACTTAAAACGGATGCAGTCTGCGCCTCGTCCTGCCCATGCGCGCCAAGAGGTTCGTTTTCATTGCACTCTCGGCCTCGGCGGCTTTGGCGAGCCACGTTTCCTCTTTTGCGGGATTGGTGATGCTCATCCAGTCTGCAACCGCGCGTGCTACGAGATATTCATGTATCAGCCTTTCAAGCAGTGTCAGCGTTGTTTGCGAGAAGTTGCCCGGCACTTTCATCACTATGGCGTAGGCTTCGCGCTTCTTCAGTTTGTCGTCATAGACCTTGCGCCGGACTCTGTGCTTGGTGTAGGAATAGAGCAACTCCCTGCACTGCGACACGCAGAGGTCAAGCACGCGCGTCACGCGGTCTACGTTGCCTTCCTCGGCCACGTCCTGCACGGTGTGACGCTGATGCACCTCGGTTTCCTTGGTGGGCATGACGTGCCCCTCAATGTAGCAGATTTGGCTGATGTCGTAGAGCAGTTGCTCGCGCTCGAATTGCAGGACGGCATAGGTATTGCCGTCCGTGGTGTCCATATAGCAGCTCATGGGCAATAGGCTTTACGCCCCGGTCGGGGTATTATAGGACACGACCAAATTTTTTCAACGAAAAATATGTTAATAAATG
>OGOU01001739.1_pt1 | contig 16445 bp, 9 predicted proteins | sample 1552721 | NCBI WGS metagenome assembly OGOU01 (sample SAMEA2580176, study PRJEB22360) | human gut metagenome | biome: human gut; feature: human-associated habitat; material: faeces | place: Denmark | collected 2008/2010
TGTACAACGATTGGTACAGTGTCCGTCTCCCCCCCCCCGCCGTTACCGTAAATTCACCCATTTGGTAAATATTCACAGCTGGGGGCCTTTAGCCGTGGATCTCAACCAACGGGAAGTGAATCTCGGAGCCGTGGTTTATTCTCAAAACAAATTGAGCACCCTTTCTTTTATGGCGGGTTACCTGTGGAAAGACGGCTACGACCACGGAGCATGGACTCTCAACGCCACTTACAGCGGCTGGTGGCCTGTCATCGACGTCGAGTTCAAAAGCGGGCGGAACAGCGACCGCCTATGGCTTACCGAAGCCCGGAATTTACAGACCCAGCGCCAAGAATCGCTATACGTTTCAGCTAAATCGTGGTTGTCGTCCGCAGACGTCACCGCCCGTTTACCCCTGAATATTTCGGTAAAAAACTTTAGCCGCTACATTCAGCCGTATTTCCGTTACAAGGTGGAAGGGCTTCACGATTCCAAGCCTCAAACCGTTTACAATATCATTCAAACGGATACGGCCATTTACCTGCAAAAGACCGATAAAGACCGGTATGCGATCGATCTGCCCAACCGGTATTATCAATTTTTGGAATATGGGGCCACATTCAGCAATCAGACCCGTATGACCGAACAGGAGATCAATCCCCGCTGGGGACAGATGCTGTCGGCGGGTTTCACTCATTGCCCGTTGAAATCGATGGATTTAGGCTACCAATGGTGGACGGACAGCCGTCTTTATTTTCCCGGCTTCGCTAAAAACCATTCGTTCTCCATCTACGGAGGTTTTCAGCACATGTCCGACAAGATCAGAAATTACAGTAACAAGATATTGGAACCCAGGGGGATTTCGCTGCGAGGTTACGAGATCGGCAGTTTCCGGGGCACTTATCGCCTGCCTTTATGCTATCCCGATCAAAATATCAGTTCGGTGCTATATATCAAGGGCGTAGAAGGAGCGGTATTCTTCGACATGGGGTCAGCCCGTTCTTTATTAGGGCAAAAAGATTACTATTCGACCGGGCTCGAGCTTTCGGCAGATACGCATTTTTTCCGACTTACTTATCCGGTGCACCTGGGTTTCCGTACCGGATACGAAACCCAGCACAAAAAGATGTTCGCCAGCCTGATCTTCTCCATCGGGTTAAGCATATAACTATTTCCCGCCCCTTATATCCGGTCGATTTTAAGATAATGGAAAGATCCGGCATCCCAAAGGCGATCCCCTCTTCCGTCTCAGAAAATATACCGGAGGAACCGGAGACGCCCGCAAACAAAAATTCCCTGTCAATGACAGGGAATGTAAAGGGATTCGTCGCGCGGTATGATTAATGTCGGGGTGTGTGCGTATTTCCGGAATAAACGGATATTATACGGAATATAAAACGAGAATACCCGGAACGGACGCATGATAAAAATCACGCAATCGTCACTTTCCAGAAACACTTTCTTTAAATTCTTTTCAAAACTCCCCTCTACAAACACTTTCGTATATTGCGCCCCCGATTTCTTGAAGATATTTTCGATAAAATCCACATTGTTCTTCACCATAAAGGCAATGTCTTCATCTTTCTCTTTCGGCACGATCAGCTCCACCCGGCTATTTTCGTTATTGCGCTGGAAAAAATTCGCCCATACGACCTTTTCCTTATTTTCCTGCAAATATCCCACAGGGACTTTCAGCCTATTGTACACTTCCGGCGAATCGTTCGGATGCACGACGATCACCGGCTTGGTAATCGCATACACATATTTCAATAATTTTCTAAACTTGAAAACGCTTCTGTGAATGACACACAGCACGGTGTTTTGGTTCAATAAGGAGTTGATAGCAGTTTCCATTTCAGGTACTTTTTCAAACCTCAATGTCAGATGGTACATTTCGCTGATAGCCACAGCATGTGCCGAAACTTCCGATTCGTGATCCTTATACAAGGCGACAATTTCATAATTTGCCATAATATCCACAATTTTAGCTCGATAAAGATAAGAGAAATAAATACATATTACTCTCCGGAAGTGAAAATTTTATAAAAAACAAAAAAACGGCTGTCTGGGATAGACAGCCGTCGATTTATTCTTTACTTCCGGGAATGGGCATCCGCCTTTTCTTTCATCCTTTCCGCCCGTTTCGCACTATCGGGATGGCTGGAAAACATTTTCTGTACGGTAGAGGCTTTTTCACCGTTTGAAAGCTCTACCAGCTTCTTTAAAGCATTCGACATCGCATAAGGATCGAAACCGTTTTTCACGCAAAAATCAAAAGCATAATCGTCTGCCTCGTATTCCTGCTTCTGCGAAAATTTCGCCCCGGTAAAAGCTTCCACCAGCTTCCCCACTTCCGAATCGCTCAGCTTAGCCACCACCCCATCGGTCGCCCCGGCGGCATTCAATGCGGCAGAGGTCAGATAAGCGTTTTTCATCGCATCCTTCACATCGGTGTGCACCACATGCCCGATCTCATGCCCGATGACAGCGGCCAGCTCATCGTCGGTCATCATATCCATAAGAGCGGAAAACACCCGGATACTGCCGTCCCCACAAGCAAAAGCATTCACATCGGTCACTTCATATACTTTAAAATTCAGCTTCAAGCCGTCCACTTCCCCGAACTTTCCGGTAATCCGGCCCAACCGCTGGGAATACTCCGATTCCGGAGCCGACACCTTGTTGTTTTTATCCATCCACTCCACCGATTCCCGGCTCATTTCGGCAATGTCCTTATCGGACAGCGTCACCGCTTTCGCCACATCGGACGCTGCCCCCAGCATCTTTTTCGTATCCAGCGAACGATTGCCGATTTTTATTTGGGCAAAAACTCCCATAGCGCAAAAAACCACCAGCAGGCAGGCTAATAAGATTCCTTTCATATTTTCGTTCCATTTAAATTTCCGCAAAAATATAAAATAAAGCAAAACCAGCGGAACAGACTACCGTTTTTTAATTTTTATATCCATTTCGGCCTGTTCCAATCCTCCCGATTTAACCGTCAGCCGGATAGGTTCCTTTCCGTTCTTTTTAGCCTTTACGATAACCAGCATCAGGCCGTTAAAAGCCGGACGCACAGGCTCGGAAAACGTAATCAAACAAGTTGCGTCCCCGTTGTCGGTCGCCACAATTTCTCCGTCTCCCTGTATGCTGCACGAAATCGTGTCGCAAGCCGTAGGAACGGTATTATTATCCTTATCGGCAACCGAAACGGTAACGAAAGCAAGCTCTTCCCCATCCCCTTTTATATACTTTTTATCCGCCTCCAACTTCAACTTTGCAGCCTCCCCGGTAGTCTTTACGGTAGCGACCGACCATCTTTTTCCGTTTTTATAGGCCACCGCTTTCACCTCGCCCGGCTCATAAACCACATCCTCCCATCTCAAGCGGTATTCATAAGGCTGTTTCTTTTTGCGTCCTAAAGACTTTCCATTTAAGAACAATTCGGCCTCATCCCCCGATGTATAAACAAAAACCGGGGTTTTCTCGCCTATCCTCTCCGGGAAATTCCAATGAGGCAAAATGTGGACCATCGGCAAGTCCGGAAGCCAGCGGGACTGATACAAATAAAAACGATCTTTGGGAAATCCGGCCAGATCGACGATTCCAAAGTAACTGCTACGCGATGTAGGCCTGTTCTCTTTTATCTTTTCCAACTCTTTTTTCTGTAATTCCAACTCTTCGGCACTCAAAGCCGCAGCATGATTCAGCAATACGGAATTATCGCTGTTGAACGGAGTGGGTTCTCCCAAATAATCGAAACCGGTCCACACAAACTCACCGCATATACCGGGATATTTATCCAGCGCAGCAAACTCCTGGTCGGGCAGGCTTCCCCATCCGGGTTCTTTCAAATCATAAGCCGACACTTGAAAACGGCGGGGGAAATATTCACCGCGCGAACTCACAGTCGAACTCGATTCACTGGCCAATCCGGACAAATGTTCATGTCCTTTTTTATTCAAAAACTCACCGTAAAAATCCGCTCCCCCATATATCCCGGCAGGGTAATTCATGCCGTGAACATCGACCTGCAATTCAGTACCGTTCATGGCAGACCTTTTGGGATACGAAGCCCCGAACGTAACCGGACGGGTGGGATCGAACCGGTGTACGACCTCCGTTAAATGCCTGGCAACACCTTTTTCAGGATGATACTGTTCATTCACTTCATTCCCCGTACTCCAAAGGATTACAGACGGATGGTTTCTATCCCGGCGCACCAAAGCCTCGATATCCCGTTCATGCCATTCCCGATAAAGGACACTATAATCATCCTTCTTCTTTCCGGTTTCCCAGCAATCGAAAGTCTCGTCCATAATCAGGAACCCCATTTCGTCCGCTAAGGTCAAAAGTTCCGGGGCCGGGGGATTGTGCGAAGTGCGGATGGCGTTGCAGCCTAACCGTTTCAATATCACCAATTGCCTTTGCAGGGCACTGGTGTTGATCGCGGTTCCCAGCGCCCCTAAATCGTGATGAAGGCATGTGCCGTTAATCTGCACCCGCCTGCCGTTCAGCAAAAATCCGTTGTCGTGCGTAAACCGAATGGTTCTGAACCCAAAAGGCGTATCGTACTCATCGATCAGTTCTTCTTCCCGGTACACAAACACCCTGGCGGTATATAACGCAGTATTTTCCAAACTCCATAAATCCGGGGAAGCCACTTTCAAAACCACACGCCCGGTATCCGAAGTCCCGGGCTTCAGCACCATACGTTTTTTCTCACTGGCAGCGACCCGCTTTCCGGGCATGCCGTTCCGCTTTTGCTCATAAATAGCCACGGAATAAAAAACAGGCGTTTCTTCCGGCGAATTATTCGATAATTCAACCTGTATCGCAGCCGTAGCTTCACGCTCCGTTACGTCGGGAGTGGTAACGAACACGCCCCATTGCGCCACATGCACCGGATGCGTTTTTACCAAACGGACATGCCTGTATATTCCGGCTCCCGGATACCAGCGGGAACCCCATTTTTCAGTATCGAGCCTTACGGCCAGAACATTCTCCCTGTCGAAAGAAATCCGGGAAGTCAAATCCACTCTAAAAGAACTGTATCCATAAGGCCTTTCTCCGACCTTTTCCCCGTTCAGCCATATTTCTGCATTAGCCATAGCCCCGTCGAAATCGAGGTAAAATCGTTTGCCCCGGTCGGACGGCGAAACCGTAAAATGCTTACGATACCACCCGATTCCTTTCCAGGGTAACTTTCCGGTAAAACCTTCCAGATCGATCCGGAAAGGCCCTTCGATTCCCCAATCGTGGGGAATGTCCAATTTCCTCCACCGGCTATCGTCGAAAGATGCCGATAAGGGCAAAGGGTCGGGTTCGGGGATACGTGAACCGTCCGCCTGTAATCCATACCGTGAAAACAACCAATCCCGGTCAAAATTAAGCACTTCTCTGGGAGATTGGGAAAAAAGCCCGCCTGCATATAAAAGCAAAACGATTAAAAATAGATGTTTCTTCATGATGCCGAAGCTCAGATCCGAGCCGCTGATTAAAATTACTAAAAATATTGCCGTTTACCGATAGTCACTTCCCTCAACAGTCCTGATTTTCAATTGAATGATAAGCAAGACCAAGTAACGCCACAGATAAATACCGATATACCCCGGCAATTTGTAAAGAATATTTCAAAATGCAAAAATATAATGAAGAAAAAAGCCTGCATTTAATACGACAAAACCACTTTTAGCAACAAAAAAACAAAGACAAAATAAACCTACAAGGAATCAGGGATGTGCAACATTAGGAAATGTTTTTTATAAAAATTTGACATATAATTTCATTGGAACGTTTGCATTTATTATTTTCGTCACAAATATTAAAAAAAATTTATGGAGAGAATAAAATCGCCTGCCGATCTGGCCGGGATCAGGGAACGGGCTAAACAACAGATCGAGCTGCGCGAAAAAAGCCTGTATTCCGACGAGCCGGAAACCTGCGGCCTAAAGACGGGCACGGCGAAAATGCAAATCCTGGTTTGTGGCTGTAACAGCACCAATTGCAGCAGTAAGGAACATGAAAGCCATACCATCGCTGTCAATCTGAAAGAATATATACAGGAAAAAAATTTAGAGGAGGATGTACAGGTCATCACTACGGGCTGTTTCGGCTTTTGCGAAAAAGGCCCGATCGTGAAGATCATCCCCGACAACACTTTCTATGTACAGGTGAAGCCGGAAGACGCCGCCGAGATCGTCGGGGAGCACATCATCAACGGACGGAAGGTGGAACGCCTACTATACAGCGATCCGAAAACCCGGCAGCATGTGAGCGATTCCAAGCACATGGAATTTTATAAAAAACAGCTCCGGATCGCTTTACGCAACTGCGGATTCATCGACCCGGAAAACATCGAAGAATATATCGCCTGCAACGGCTATCAGGCATTGGCAGAATGCCTCACGAAGCATACTCCGGCAGAGGTGATCGGCAAAATCAAGCAGTCGGGACTGCGCGGACGCGGAGGAGGCGGTTTTCCCACCGGGCTGAAATGGGAATTTGCCGCCCGGAATGAAGCCGAACGTAAATATGTGGTATGCAATGCCGACGAAGGCGATCCCGGCGCATTCATGGATCGTTCGATCATGGAAGGCGATCCCCATTCGATCATCGAAGCGATGGCGATCTGCGGATATAGCATCGGGGCGGATACCGGGCTGGTGTATATCCGGGCGGAATATCCCCTGGCGATCGAACGGCTGAAAATCGCCATCCGGCAGGCAGAGGAGTGCGGGCTGTTAGGCGAACGGATTCTGGGAACGGATTTCGGTTTCCACATTCAAATCCGGTATGGAGCCGGGGCATTCGTATGCGGGGAAGAAACCGCCCTGATCCACTCTATGGAAGGCGAGCGGGGCGAGCCCACGATGAAGCCGCCTTTTCCTGCCGAATCGGGTTATCTGGGAAAACCGACCAATGTAAACAATGTAGAAACGCTGGCGAACATTCCCGCCATCATCACGCAGGGGGCGGACTGGTTTGCTTCGATCGGGACGGAACGCTCGAAAGGGACGAAAGTATTCGCCCTGGCAGGTAAGATCAACAACGTAGGATTGATAGAAGTGCCTATGGGAACCACCTTACGGGAAGTGATCTACGAAATCGGGGGAGGCATCCAAAACGGCAAGCGGTTTAAGGCCGTACAAACCGGAGGCCCTTCCGGAGGCTGCCTCACGGAAAAACACCTCGACACGCCGATCGATTTCGACAACCTGCTGGCGGCAGGCTCGATGATGGGGTCGGGCGGCATGATCGTGATGGACGAGGACGACTGCATGGTATCGGTGGCGAAATTCTACCTGGATTTTATCGTAGAAGAATCCTGCGGGAAATGTACCCCCTGCCGGATCGGCAATAAACGCCTGTACGAAATTCTCGACCGGATCACTCAGGGAAAAGGCTCGCCCGCCGATCTGGAGCAATTGAAAACCTTAAGCAAGGTGATCAAAGATACCGCTCTTTGCGGACTGGGACAGACATCTCCCAATCCGGTGCTTTCCACTTTGGATAATTTTTACGACGAATACCTGATCCATGTCACGGAGGGGAAATGCCCGGCAGGACGCTGCAAATCGCTGCTCACCTACCGCATCAACCCGGAACTCTGCGTCGGCTGCACCCTGTGTGCCCGGAATTGCCCGGCAGACGCTATTGTCGGGGAACGGAAAAGCCCGCACTTCATCGACACGGGCAAATGTATCAAATGCGGTGCATGCAAAGACAGATGTAAATTCAACGCAATCAGCGTAGGGTAACTCAAAACGATCAAATTTCCTATGGAGAATATTACTTTAACCATCGATAACCACAAAATAAGCGTCCCCCGGGGAACAACCCTTCTCGATGCGGCGCGAAACATCGGGATAGACATTCCCACCCTCTGCCACATCGACATGAAAGAAATGTGCATTCTCAATGCTCCGGCTTCGTGCCGGGTGTGTGTGGTGGAAATCGAAGGGCGGAAAAACCTCGCTCCCGCCTGTGCCACCCGTTGCGAAAACGACATGGTGGTGCATACCAGCACGGTGCGGGTGATGAACGCCCGCAAAATGGTGGTCGAACTGATCTTGTCGGATCACCCCAACGAATGCCTGATCTGTCCGAAGTCGGGAAAATGCGAATTGCAAAATCTCGCCGTACGGGTAAACGTGCGCGAAATGCCCTTTGAGGGCGGCGCGCAGGCGGGACAGAAAAAAGAGTCGTCCCCTTCTATCATGCGCGATATGAACAAATGCGTATATTGCCGCCGTTGCGAAACCATGTGCAACGACATTCAAACCGTGGGAGCGCTGGCCGCCGTAAACCGGGGTTTCGAATCGACGATCTCCCCCGCTTTCGGGAAAGACCTGAAAGAATCGGAATGTACTTATTGCGGTCAATGTGTGGCGGTTTGCCCGGTGGGTGCGCTTACCGAAGTCGATCACACCAACCGCCTGCTGAACGACCTGGAAAACCCGGACAAAATTGTGATCGTACAGACGGCTCCCGCCGTGCGGGCTGCTTTGGGGGAAGAGTTCGGTATTCCGGCAGGCAAGTCCGTGACCGGGAAAATGGTATCGGCCTTGCGGGCACTGGGCTTCGACAAGGTGTTCGACACCGATTTCGCCGCCGACCTGACGATCATGGAGGAAGGCTCTGAATTGCTCGACCGCCTGAACCGTTTTTTATCCGGCGACCGGGAAGTGTGCCTACCGATCCTCACCTCCTGCTGTCCGGCCTGGGTGAATTTTTTCGAGCACCAATTTCCCGACCTGCTCAACATTCCGTCCACAGCCCGCTCGCCCCAGCAAATGTTCGGCTCGATCGCGAAAAATTACTGGGCGGAAAAGATGGGGATTCCCCGCGAAAAATTAGTGGTCGTATCCATCATGCCGTGCCTGGCTAAAAAATACGAATGTGCCCGGCCGGAATTCAGCCACAACGGCGATCCGGACGTAAACTATTCGCTCACCACGCGCGAACTCGCCAAACTTATCAAGCGGGCGAACATCAATTTTAACTACCTGGAAGACGAAGATTTCGATAATCCGTTAGGCGAATCCACCGGGGCGGGTGTGATCTTCGGCGCCACCGGAGGCGTAATGGAAGCCGCTTTGCGTACCGCTTACGAAATATACACCGGGAAACCGTTGGAAAAAGTGGATTTCGAAGCCGTGCGGGGATTGGAAGGCATCAAGAAAGCCACCGTAAACCTGAACGGATTTCAGTTAAAGATCGGAATAGCCCACGGCCTGGGACATGCCCGGCAACTGCTGGAAGAAATCCGGCGGGGCGACAGCGAATATCACGCCATCGAGATCATGGCATGCCCCGGAGGCTGTATCGGAGGAGGCGGACAACCGCAACACCACGGCGATACCGAAGTGCTGAAAGCCCGCACCCAGGCCCTCTATCATGAAGATAGCGGCAAAACGTTGAGAAAATCACACGAAAATCCGTATATCGTCAGCCTGTACGAAGAATTTCTCGGTAAGCCGATGAGCGAGAAAGCGCACCATTTGCTGCATACTCACTATTTTAACAAATCCAGATAAGCACAGCATCATTATGAGCGAAATAAAACTATCACAGCATAAAATAGACGAACTCGAAGCGATTTGCCGGGAACACGGCAACCAGGCCGGCGAACTGATAAACATCCTTCACAAAGCCCAGCACCTCTTCGGGTATCTCCCGGCCGAAGTGCAGCAAATCGTCGCCCGAAACCTGAATATCCCGGTTTCCAAAGTTTATGGAGTGGTGACTTTTTACTCCTTCTTCACCATGACCCCCAAAGGCGAACATCCGATCTCGGTGTGTATGGGCACGGCCTGCTATGTGCGGGGAGCCGAAAAAGTGCTCGACGAATTTAAACGGATCCTGAAAATCGAAGTCGGGGAAACCACCCCCGACGGCAAATTCTCGCTCTCCAGCCTGCGGTGCGTAGGAGCCTGCGGTCTCGCCCCGGTCGTATTGATCGGCGAAAAAGTATATGGACGCGTCGTCCCCGGCGACGTCGAAAAAATATTAAAAGAATTGGATGCCGGATAAGCTCCAATAACTACCAACCAAAAAATAAACCAAAACACCCCGGCCGGAAAATAAAATTTCCGGCCGGAACTTTTTCTATTCTTCCTCTCTACTGTTTTTTACACTTTTCTTCGTATTTTTTCCGGTAATCAGATAAATAAACAACGACTAAACAAACGGTTTAAATTTGATTTAAATACGCTCCCGAAAGCCAAAGAACGCATAAGCACATGCTGTTTTAAAACCTGCATCATCTGCTTTAAAGACAATCCCTTTGTATAAATATCATACATGGATGTCTGTTTTTTTTACACCACAACAAGTAACGATTCACACTAACAGACTAAATAAAAACAAATTACATCACTGGCACAAGGATTGCTGTTCCCTTTGCACGCGCGGAGAGGAAATAAAATTTATCATTAAATGAAAAGGGTATGAACGTTTTTAGACAGTTTTACAGAAAGTTTACTCATAACAAACTTTCCTTTCTGATCAATATTTTAAGTTTGGTTCCGGGATTATTATGCAGCCTGTTGATTTTCTCGTGGGTACAGTTTCAGATAAATTTCGATGGTTTTCACTCTAACATCGACCGGATCACTGCTGTACGGACGTATTGGAATGTCGATGGGGAACAACGGTATTCTTTCGGAGCTCCTTATGCAGTCGGGCCGGCACTGAAACGGGATTTCCCGGAAGTGCAGCAATTTGCCCGGTTCTCCAGGTATTGGCAGGAAATTATCGCCGGCGATCAAAAATTTCAATTTCTTTTATCTCCTGCAGACCCCGGAATTTTCCAGATATTGGATATAAACCTGGCAGAAGGAACAGCATTCAAAGAGGGCGAAAAAAATAAATGTGTCATCTCGGAACGTTGTGCAAAAGTTCTGTTCGGCGAAAAATCGGCCATCGGTGGATTTGTTACGATAATGAAAGAAGAATTCGTCGTTTCCGGGGTTTTGAAAGAAGACTGGCCCCGTAATTCTTCCATTCAACCTTTCTCCGTACTTATTCCGTGGGATCAAAAGAGGCTGAATATCCAAAATGAGTGGGGAGGTAGTGTCCAGACCCTGGTTTTACTGAATAAGGCCGGAGACCTCCCCTTGTTCCGGGAAAAAATAAGAGACCACTACAAAGAATTACAGGCAGAGGAATCCTACCTGGATACCTATAAATTGAAAGACTTCCACATGGTTATAGAAGGAAATCAGAGCCGGGTTTACCTGTTGAGCTTTCTGGCTCTCTTTCTGCTTATCGTGGCCTGTATCAATTTTATAAATCTCGCCACAGCCTCTTTCACAGCAGCTTCTTTGCAAACATGTATTCATAAAATCATGGGAATCACCCGGTTGAAACTCATGTATAAATATATGGCCAACGTCTTTTTGCTCGTATTGTCGGCTTTTACGCTGGCGGCGATACTGGCGGTGGTTTGTCTTCCGTTTTTCGCCTCGCTCATCGGGCAAACCATAAGGCTCGACGATTATTATAACTGGCAGGCCGTAGGGCTATGTGTGGGGATAATCGGCTTTACCACGCTATTGTCAGGACTTTACCCGGCTGTTTTTCTCTCCTCTTTTCAACCGATCCGGGTATTGAAAAGTAAAAATCTGTCCGGAACGAAAAGCAATATGTTCAGAAATACTTTGGTTTCGGTGCAATTCATTATATCGATCGTATTGATCATTTCGATTCTGACCGTTTCCAGGCAACTCGATATGTATAACAACCTGAACCTGGGCTATGAACGGGAAGAGTTAATCTATGTCGATTTACGGGGAACAAGCCAGGGAACGGCCTTCGTTTTGAAACAGGAATTACTGAAAGAACCTTCCGTAGTAGCAGCCAGCGCTTGCCAGGATCTGCCCGTGGATATTGGTTATAATACCAGGTATGAGAAGGAAGGACAAGCACTCCGAGCTTATTTCACCCATACGGACAACGACTGGCTCAAAGTAATGGGTATTAAAATGCAGGAAGGAAGTTTTTTTACAGATGAAACTCCGGGGGTAGTCATCAACGACGAGGCAAAGAAAATAATGGGCTGGAACTTAAGCACCGATGAAAATTTTGCCCGCAGCGACAGTGGGTATCTTAAAATAAGGGGAGTGATGGATAAATTTTTATTCAATAATTTTAAAGAGAAACAACCTCTTCTGATCATCTATCCTTTAAAAGGAAACGTCTTTAACCTCGAGCCATCCTATTTGCTGGTGAGGGCGAGCGGCAGGACACTGACAGCGATGTACGATCTGGTACGGCATAAAGTGAAAGAGGTCGATCGTGGCGGTACCGTCGGTTTTTTAGACGATCTGACCCAGCAATTCCTGTTGGAAGAACAGCAGATGATGAAAATCATATCTATTTTTTCCGGACTTGCAGTTGTGATTTCGTGCCTCGGTTTATTGGGAATGGCCATTTACATCACCGAACGAAAACGAAAAGAGATCGGTATCCGGCGGGTAAACGGGGCAAAAGTTTCGGAGATCGTCCTGCTGCTCAATGCAAACCTTATCCGTCCGGTTGCGATTGCCTTCCTCGTGGCTTGCCCGCTTGCATACTATATCATGAGCCGTTGGCTGGAACACTATTTACACCGGGTGAACATAGGTTGGGAAATATTCGCTTTAGCCGGATTCATCACGATTTGTATCGTTATCCTGACCCTAACCTGGAGAAGCTGGAAAGCGGCGAACGAAAATCCTGTAAACTGCTTACGGGACGAATAGGGACTTTAACCGGAACGAAAATCCCGGTACGTTTCCGTACCGGGATATATTTATCTAAACTCGCTATTCGGGTAAATAATCCGGGAGTGATGGATTATGGATTTTAAGAACTGTACTTTCGTTCCCGGCAAACCCGCAGCCGCAATACGGTATATTTTCTACCTACTCTCCCTCCCCTTTTTCCATCACTTTATTATCTCTTGCTTTCATCGGATTCTCTTTTCCATCTTCCCGATACACAATCAAAAAATTACATTCGGGTTTCCTCTTTTTCTCCACTGATCTTTATTCCTGCATCGTCGTTTTATTTCATCGGATGAAGAAAACCCTTTTTTTAAGCCGGCCTTTTCCAAGCTACAACTAAAAATCCCCAGCCATAGACGATCGTCACTCCCCTTTCAGGGCATCCACCGGATTAGCGCGTGCGGCTCTCCAGCTTTGATAGCAAGTGGTCAGCAACACAATCCCCAAAGTGGTTAAGATCGCCAGGGCAAACACCCACCAGCTCAACGGTTTGGCATACTCGAAATTCTGAATCCATCTGCTCATGGCATAATAACTCAAAGCCAGCCCGAACGGAATAGCCGGTAATACACGAAGCAGGATATAACGGTTCAGGTCATAAATAATCTCGTTCACCTGAGCCCCCAGCACCCGCCGGACACTGATCTCTTTTCTTTTCTGCTGAGCCACAAACGCACTCAATGCCAGCAAGCCTAACAAAGCAAGAACAATAGCCACCACCGTACCGCTCACCAGTATTCTGAAAGTCACCTTATCCTGCCAGTAGTGCTTCTGAATTTTATCCGTTGTCAAAACCAATGCAAAAGGTAATCCCGGATAACACCGGTCTAATGCTTTCAATAATAATTCTCTGGTTTCCCTATATTTATCCGGATCGAATTTCACGGCTAAATACGAATAATAACTACCGGAAAAAGAATAGACTCCTCCCGACATCTTTTTATGGGCCGACGCAAGTACATCGTTCACCACTCCTATAATCGTCCAGGGATAACCGTGCATGTATTCGATCTGTTGCCCGATAGGGTCTCCCTCTATCCCGAGGCTTTTCACCGCACTTTCAGATAAAACGACACTCCGGCTGGAATCTATATCCTGCACAAAATCACGTCCCGCCAGAAAATTCACCCGATACGTTTTCAAATATCCGGGTCCTATCCCCCGCCTATATACCCAGGCAAACTCATCGCCTTCCCGCCCCCATCTCTTTATCGGCTGATAGTAACCTCCTTCTACCGGATTGGCACTCGACACGGTAACTCCGTGTATAAAAGGATATTGTGACAATTCGGTCTTTATTCCCTGATAATACTGATAGGAAAGATCGACCCTTACTTCCATAATATTTTCCGGCTGAAATCCAAGTGAAAGATTTTTTATATAATCCAACTGTCTCCAAACCACAAACAGGGACGACACGCAGAATACGACAACGACAAACTGGATCATTACGGAAGTGGCGGTCAGGCGATATTTCCGGACATCGGATTTCTGTAATAATTCCTTCGGGCTAAATTTAGACAGGTAGTAAGCCGGATAACCTCCGACAATCAAGCCCAGCACAATAAACAGTGCGATAAATTCGCTCCACAGCTTCCAGGTCATACCCACATTTTCCGGCAGGTGGAAATCGAGCCCGGTCGCTATCCGGGCGGAAAAACCGTAAAACAAAGCGATGGCCAGCAGGAAAGCGATAGAGGTCACCAGAAACGTTTCGCTGAACAATAGCCTCACAATTTCCAGCCTGCTTGCACCGTTCGTTTTGCGTATGCTGATTTCCAATGCTTTTTGTTCCCCCTGGATAATATAAAGCGAAATAAAATTACTGACAGCTATACCCAATATAAAGATCACGACCAGCACGATAAAGATCAAATTGAATATTCCGGTTGTCGGGCTCAGGTCATAATTCGCCTGAGTAAATATATGTATATCGGTCAAAGGTTCGGTGATCCCGTTATACCTGCCCTTTTCCCAACGTTCCGAATTTTCCAGCTCTTCCCGGGTGACCTGATTACATTTCCCGATAGCACTCTCCGTATCTATATCCTCCCTGAATTTCAGATAGGTATAATAGCCAAACCCGCCCCAGCGTTCAGGAGAGCGAAGAATCAGAATATCGCAGTTAAAATGAGTGTTATCCGGAATATCCTCTATCACAGCGGCAATCCTGGAAATATGCCCCGCACCGAATACGGTCAGGGTTTCTCCTGTCGGATCGACGCCTTTTCCAAAATAACGCTCTGCCGTCGTCCGGGTAATCACGCAATTCCCCATCATACTCAAAGCTCCCTCCAACCGGCCGTAAACAGTCTTGAAATCAAAAACATGCAGAAACGAAGAATCGACCTCATAAACCTTTATCCCTATATATTCCGTATTCTCTGCCTTAAAATTGATCACCCCGCAGTCGGCCAGGCGCGTTGCAACCTCCACTTCGGGCACTTCCTGCTTCAGACGGGGAGCCAAACTGCCGAAATTAATCGGTTGTATCTCGTTTCCATATTCCCCGGTCACCGCCAAAACCCTGTAAATCCGGTCTGCATCTTTAAAATGCTTATCATACGAAAACTCGAATTGCAGATAAACCAGCAAAAACATGGCAATAAATAAACCTGTGGCCAATCCGACAATATTGACAACAGTATAAAAACCGGACCGGAAAGCAGACCGGAACAAACGGGATATAGATGAAAACCAACTCATAAATTCAAAATTTTATTCGGCAATATATAGACAAAAAACATGCCACAGCACATAACACACTGAACACAAGAATATTACACCAACAAAAATCAGAATGGCATGTCTATTTATTAGACCACGATGTTCAAAATTTTGACAATCTTCGTTTATTGAAAATTACCGGAGGATATTCTTTCGTTCCCGGTATAGCTCGATCAGCCGCGACACGGCATATTTTTCCACCTCTTCTTTCCCCGCCTGCAAGTAAAAGTTCATATTTTCACCGAAACGACTAACTTCCAATTCATAAAAACGGGCATAGATCACCCGGTGAGAAAGTATATGTTTCGGCATCTCCAGCATACACTGTACCCGGATTTCACCCGCTCCTTCCAGTAAACGGCGATATTCAGCGGTTTGCTGCAACTCTGCAAAATCCATTTCCCGTTCCGTTTCGATCAGGGGATATTCATACAGGCCTTGCCAGATATCCTTTCCCTGCCGAAGGGAAAGTAATGTTTTTCCGCCGCAATGAATATGCAGATAATTAAAATACCGGGGCTTTACCACCGTTTTCCCGGCTTTGACAGGCAAAGCTTCGATTTTGCCCGTCGCATACGCCACACACCCCTCCCGCAGGGGGCAAAACAGGCAGTCGGGCGATTTCGGCACACATTGCACCGCTCCGAAATCCATAATCGCCTGATTGTAAAGGTCGGGGGATTCCCGGTCGAGCAGTTCCTGTGCCAGTTCCGCAAAATATTTTTTCCCTTCGCCACCGTCGATCGGAATATCGATTCCGAACACCCGCGCCAACACCCGGTAAACGTTCCCGTCCACCACCGCATAAGGCTGCTTCCAGGCAAAAGAGCAAATCGCCGCCGCCGTATATTCGCCAATTCCTTTCAGCGAACGTACCGCCCGGTAATCGCCGGGAAACTGTCCGCCGAAACGGGCCATAATATCTTTTGCCGCCGCATGCAAATTGCGCGCCCGGCTATAATACCCCAG